>Ga0172379_10000795_pt1 | contig 73552 bp, 64 predicted proteins | sample GrowelOW334metaG_FD_119756 | JGI IMG/M metagenome (GOLD analysis project Ga0172379, IMG submission 119756) | Groundwater microbial communities from an aquifer near a municipal landfill in Southern Ontario, Canada - Groundwater well OW334 metaG | ecosystem: Environmental > Aquatic > Deep...
AAACTCACAGAAGCAATACTTTTTTACAGATAAATATCTTTCAGCCGGGAAATATTTGTATCGCCTAAAGCAAATCGATCGTGACGGAAAATTCTCTTACTCCCAAGAAGTTGAAGTAACGATAAACAGCACTCCGAAAGAATTTGCACTCAAACAAAATTATCCAAACCCATTCAATCCTGCAACAACTATTGAATTTACACTTGCTGAGGACGGATTTACCACGCTGAAAATTTATGATATGCTTGGACGGGAAGTTTCCACGCTTGTGAGCGAAGAATTACATGCAGGCATACTCCATCATGCGACATTTGATGCTTCAAATATTTCTTCTGGACTTTATTTCTATCGCCTTGAAACTCAACGAAACGCTATGATAAGGAAGTTAGTACTCATGAAGTAAATGGGTAAATAACTACACTTTTGTGTTCATATGTTTTTTTCAGGAGAATTTCTGTATGAAAACTTTATATGTACTTATTGCCATAGCAATAAATGTAACTGCATTCTTGTTTGCTCAAACCGCTACAGCGCCTGATTCCGGCGATGGAACAAGTGGTAATCCATATCATATAGCCAGTTTAGAAAATCTGTATTGGATTGCGGCTGATAATTCTCGATGGAACAAATATTACATACAAACTGCCGATATCAATGCGGCTGATACTTACAATTGGTCTGGCGGCGGCTGGACGCCGATAGGGAATAGTACAATATTTTTTTCAGGGACCTATGATGGACAAAAGCATATTATTGATAGCGTATACATTTCCCGCACGAGCAGCAGCTATCACATTCAAGGATTGTTTGGTTACACGTATGGGACCTCTTTCATAAAAAACGTTTACTTAACCAATGTAGATATTAGTGGATATGATTATGTAGGCGGATTGATAGGACGCAGTGGATATAACACTACACTTAATGGCGGTACAATAACAGATTGCTACGTTACGGGAAGAGTTTACGGTCAGAGTATGCTTGTTGGTGGATTAATAGGTGTACTCTATAAATCAACAGTAGAACGCTGTTACAGTACTTGTGATGTAACCGGAGGCGGCTCTGTACTGCGTGTTGGTGGGCTCATAGGGCGGGCTGAAAGTGGCACAATTGTAAATAATTGTTACAGCAGAAGTACCGTTTCTGCTAATACTTATTGCGGTGGATTTATTGGATCTAACAATGGCGCAACAATTACTAATTGCTATAGTACCGGTACTGTGTCAGCGTACTCGTATGCAGGGGGATTCTTGGGGGAAGCTGTTAGCGGATCGGCAGATAGTTGCTTTTGGGACATACAAACTTCGGGTCGAAACACCAGTGCTGGCGGTACCGGCAAAACGACAGCCGAAATGAAAACAGAAAGTACTTTTACCAATGCCGGATGGGATTTAATAAGCACATGGGAAATAGTAGGAACAAATTATCCGAGATTGCAGACGAATCCCGAAACTGCTCTGCCAGTTGAAATGACAATATTCAGAGCGAATGTGTTAGGAAATGAGATCATCTTACAATGGCAAACAGTTTCCGAAGTGAATAATTTTGGATTTGAAATAGAACGTCGTACAGCAGAGAGCCGTTCACTTCAAGTGAACGATTCTCTTGCATGGGGAAAAATTGGCTTTGTTGAAGGCAATGGAACAACGAATTTACCAAAGCAATATTCATTCACAGATACCCGCCTGAACGGCATAGTCGGGCAGGAAAATCTTTCCGCAGGAAAGTATTCATACCGCTTAAAACAAATTGATCGTGACGGAAAATTCTCCTATTCCCAAGAGGTTGAAGTAACGATAAACAGCACTCCGAAAGAATTTGCACTCGAACAGAATTATCCCAATCCGTTCAATCCCGCAACGACCATCGGTTTCACGCTTCAGGTATCAGGATTGACGACGTTGAAAGTGTACGATGCGATTGGAAGAGAAGTGGCGACGTTGGCCAATGAAATGCTTGAAGCGGGAGTGTATCATCAAAGAAAGTTCGATGCCTCAAACCTTTCCAGCGGTATATATTTTGCGAAATTACAGAACGACAGCAAGATACAGTTACTGAAGATGATGTTGATAAAATGATAGGCTTCATCATTTGCCAATTGCGTCCCGATGCTTTTCATCGGGATGCAAATTTTTCCCCAGAATAAAAGCTCAGGTGCAAAACAAGTTCTCCCTAATCACCACGAACTATCTTAAGCATTTATTGATTCAAATCAGGAGCGTGGCTGATTTTGAAGAATTATTGCACAATTGCTGTTGACAGGTGTTTCGACATCACTCCAATGGCAGAATTCATTTTTGAACACTTTGAAGATTGTGAAAATAAACCATTTATTGACTGGGATTTAGTGTATATTCATATAAGACCAATTAGTCTTGTGACTGTGTAATACTAAATAGCACTGACATACAAATTCCCTCTGTTTTACAGTAGTATTCATTTCCAATTGTTCCTTCCGCTGTAACACTGGTTTTTTTCCGCTGGATTTTTCTTTCTTATCATCATTGCGAACGAATGTGTTTACCATTCGCCAGCAGACATTTCTATTTTCGTTCAGTATTGAACCATTTCATAAGGTCTTTTTGGAAAATCTCCAAGAAGAAATCGCACATCTAAGGGAAAAAAATGTACAATCGAATTTCGCTTACTCTCTTCTTATTAATTTTACTATTCAACAACTATCTTGCCTCACAATGGTCAACAGATCCAACCGTTAATAATCCTATCAGCACCCATATCAGTGAACAAGCATCTCCGGTAATTACATTCAATGGCAGCGACGGAGCAATTATTGTCTGGGAAGACTGGCGCAATGGCGGCAATGAAAATCATGATATTTATGCACAGAAGATAAATTCCAATGGAATTATTCAATGGACGATTGATGGAATCCCGATTTGCACGGAAGCCAGTTCCATCTCGAATCCAACAATTATCAGCGATGGAAACGGCGGGGCTTTTATTGCATGGGTTGATTTCAGAAATAATGCGACGACGAATTATGACATCTACGCACAAAGAATTAATTCCAGTGGAACAGTTCTTTGGGCGACAGATGGAATAGTTGTGTGCGAAGATGCAAGCTCTCAGTATAATCCATCGATTGCCAGCGATGGAACCGGAGGCGCAATCATTACGTGGTGGGATTTGCGTAATGGTGTTTTTAACAGTGATATTTATGCGCAACGGATTAATGCAAACGGAGTTGTACAATGGTCAACCGATGGTATTGCTATTTGTACCGAAGGAACCGAACAACGGTATCCATCGATTATTAACAATGGATCAAGCGGCGCAATTATTTCTTGGCAGGACTACACGACTAATGATATTTATGCACAAAGAATAGATGCAAACGGAACATCACTGTGGGCGACCGCCGGTGTTCCGGTGTGTACACAAGCCAATGTTCAATTCAATCCTGCTATGGCTTTTGATGGTATTGGCGGCGCAATCATCTCATGGTGGGATAACCGAAACGGAAATTGGGATATTTACGCTCAAAGAGTAAACTCTAGCGGGAGTGTCTTGTGGTCGTCGGATGGGGTTGCTGTATGCTCGCAAATAAATGATCAACAAAGTCCGACAATGACCAGTGATGGAGGAGGCGGAGCAATCGTCGCCTGGGTTGATTCACGCAATGGCAGCGGTGGAGGTTACAGTGATATTTATGCGCAGAGAATAAACTCCGTCGGCATAACCCAATGGGTAAACGATGTGGAAATATCGACAAATTTTGCAGCTCAATATCTTCCGGTGATAACAAGTCCCGGAAGCGGCAGGGCTATTGTTGCCTGGTATGATTACCGAAATAATAATAACGATATCTATGCGACGCAGGTCTTTCCTGATGGAACATTACCGGTGGAGATAACGGCATTGTCAATAACAAAAGGAATTGATAATAGTATTGTCGTACGCTGGACAACTGCGACAGAAGTGAATAATTACGGATTTGAAATTGAAAGAAGAAATCATCCTGAGCAAGTAAGCGTAGTCCCGAAGGGACAATCGAACGCGCCGAGTGATGTTCCGCCTTCTGAATCCCGTAACGAGCGGAATCCAAACAGCGGGACTTCCACTCCCTCGCTAATGAACAACTCGGTCGCTCAGTATGACTGGTCACGTGTTGGATTTGTTGAAGGAAGTGGAACAATGAATGTTCCGAAGCAATATTCATTCTCCGAAAAAAATCTTTTAGCGGGAAAATATTTCTACCGTATAAAACAGATTGATCGCGATGGAGACTTCTCCTATTCTCCGGAAGTGGAGGTGATTGTTGGCGGCGCGCCAAAAGCATTTACTTTGAAACAGAACTATCCTAATCCTTTTAATCCAATGACGACCATAGATTTTGCACTTCAAGTTTCGGGTTTGACGACGTTAAAGATTTATGATGCAATCGGAAGGGAAGTAGCGACGCTCGTGAATGAACATCTTGAAGCAGGAGTGTTGCATCAAAAACAGCTCGACGCATCTGCACTGGCAAGCGGAATCTATTTCGCCAAACTCCATTGCGGGGAGCAGATTCAATTAAAGAAGATGATGCTTGTGAGATAACATGTTATAAATACGAAAGAAGTAGGTTTTTTGAATATTTTTTAGAATGCCATGCCTGTCCCGGACATGGCATTTTTTTATTCGGATTGCTCTGCCTTACAAGTGGTTGCAATTGTTTTTATCTGCAAAGTGAAAATTCAAAGAATAACATTAGAGATAATATTGTCTTGATTTATATGAATATTCATGAGTATATTCATTCGTTAAAAATGGTGCCCGCTTCAAAGCAATAAATCTTATCGCGGAAACCCTCCCTGGGGGGAGGAAAGTACATCCTTGGTAACCGCAAGCATTTTCATTCTTTAAGAAACCATCACCGTCACTTCCGGTGCATTAGTGATCCTGGTCGATAGAATTCCCAGTTTTTAAATACTATTCAAACCGTTATTCACAATTATCATTTCAAAGGAGTATCATGAGGAAAAACTGTTTTACCTTCTCGATCTTACCCGTTATGTTTCTAACGATGTATAGTGTTTTGCATGCACAGACACGCGATGGGAATTTTTGGATACCCAATAACTCAGTCTATAGCATGATAGTAGATGATTCACGGGGAATTGTACTTCTCGGCGGCAGTTTTGATTACATCGGTCCGTATGCAGGAGGGAGTCTCATGTTGGATAAATCCACCGGGGAGTATGATCAAACATACCCAGTCGTCAACGGTAACGTCTATGCGTCGGTGTCGGATGGATCTGGCGGGATTTTCATCGGTGGGAGTTTTACTACGGTCGGAGGAGTTTCACGAAACTATCTTGCACACATTACTTCATCTGGAACAGTGTCAAACTGGAATCCAAATCCAAACGGAAGCGTGAATGCCCTTGCCGTGGATAATGGCATAGTGTATGTCGGCGGATCGTTTACTGTAATTGATGGACAGAGCGACTCCTGCCTTTCTTCTTTTGATGTGGCAACGAAAACATATAATCCATCGTTTCAACCGGATCGCATTGTAGGAAATAGTTTTTCTAACGTCCATTCGCTTTGTGTCTATGGTGGCAAACTCTACGTTGCAGGATCTTTTGATAGTATCGGCGTTGTTGCCAGGCAGAGGATTGCTGCAGTCGATAAAAATACGGGTGTTATCGATTCATGGAATCCCTCTCCAACCCATTGGTCTGATGAGAACGCCTTGTCTGTCGTAGCAATGGCAGCATATAATGGTACGCTGATTGTCGCAGGAAACTTTACCACCATCGGCGGCGTGAACCGCAGATCGATCGCCAAAGTTGATACTGTCACAGGATCCGGAGCTTCGTGGGATGCTGATATTGATCCATATATCATCTCCGGCTTTTTTGGTGCGGATACGACATCGTCCGTCCGCGCATTGTATGTGAAAGGAGACACGCTGTATGCCGGGGGAAGTTTTCAGGGATTCCAGAATCAAATATCGTACGGTGTGGCTGCAGTAAATGCTTCGACCGGATCATTCATTCCCAACGCAGTGCCGTTGATGGGTTCAAACAGCGCCGCGTCTTTTTTTTCGCTCGATGGAACAACGTTATACATCGGTGGGAATTATGCCACCATCGGAGGTCAACAGAGAAAAAATCTTTCCGCTGTGAACACAACAACAGGTGCTGTATTATCGTGGAATCCTGCTGTCAGCGACGAGGTGAATACCATTATTTCGTCAGGAACAAAAACATATATTGGCGGAGGATTTTATAGCGCAAATGGTGTCGTTCGGTACGGTCTCGCTGCATTGGACCAGTCAACAGGAGTCGCGACGAACTGGGATCCGAACAATGGAACTACTGATACGGAAACAACCATTAATGTGCTGTCGCTCATTGATACTGTTTTGTACGTCGGAGGAAGGTTCAATAATTTTGCTTCTCAATCACGAACCTCTCTTGCTGCTGTTGGAATTGACGGCGGTGCCCTGCTTCCGTTTAACCCAGATATTACCAAGTATCAAATGTTCTCAGGTGCGACGCAGCCTGAAGTGTTCGGACTGGCGCATAATGCATATAGACTGTATGTGGCTGGTAGTTTGGACACTATTGATGGAGCAGAACGGTTCGGCGCCGCTGCGTTTGCACTTTCCGATGGTTCTCTCACATCCTGGAATCCTCACCTTACAATTTCCGGCGAAGCCGGTAATGTTGCAGCAATCGCCGTTGTTGGAAAAAAAGTGTTTCTCGGAGGAGCCTCTTTTGATATGGCAGGCGACTCTTCACGGAACAATATCGCAGCAGTAGATACGGGAACAGCTGCAGTACTTTCATGGTATCCCGGTATGGCTTCGTCCAACGAGAATATCTATACAATGGCCGTGGATGGATCTACGTTGTATGTTGGAGGATCATTCAGTCAAATCGGCGGAACCGCGAGAAATAATATTGCCGCATTTGATACTTCCAGCAGTACGCCGACTTCCTGGAATCCTGATTTAGACAGTTCGCCGGATGCAATAAGTATTTCTCCCGCCGAAGTGTACCTCGGAGGTTTTTTCCAAACCGTTGGTGGAATAACGCGGTATTCCATCGCTGCTGTTGACAAGGTAACCGGCGCAGCTACATCATGGGATCCACTGGTGGACGAAGGGAACTTCGTCGAAGCTATCGCCATTTCTACGTCGAATCAAAAGGTCTACTTCGGAGGTGGATTTAACACCGTGCTTGGAGATTTCTCGCAAAATTTTGGTGCTGTCACTAATCCATTTGACGCTTCACTCCCTGTGGAATTGACATCCTTTGCGGCAGTCATGGCAGCCAACAGCGTTCAATTATCGTGGGCTACGGCAACCGAAACAAATACGTACGGATTTGAAGTTGAACGCCGTGCTATAAGTGACCAACACCTTCAAGGTGACAGTCACTTTACGTGGAGCAAAGTCGGTTTTATAGAAGGCAGCGGGACAACCAATACACCAAAACAATATTCATTTTCTGATAAAACTCTTGCAACGGGAAAATATTCGTACAGGCTGAAACAGATCGACCGTGATGGTAAATTCACGTATTCGCAGGAAGTAGAAGCAACGGTAGGAAATCTGCCGATCGTTTTTGCTTTAAATCAGAATTATCCCAATCCTTTCAATCCGTCGACAACCATCAGTTATCAAATACCGGAAAATAGTTATGTTTCATTGAAAGTGTACGACATCATTGGAAGAGAGGTGGCTGCGCTTGTAAGTGAAATAAAAAAAGCAGGACAACATACCGCAACATTTGACGCGGCACAATTATCTTCCGGAATTTATATTGCACGGTTAGAAAGCGGTCATCATGTTCAATTGAGAAGAATGGTTTTGATCAAATAACCGAAGGTCGTAAACTGTTTTGATACGACCCAAAAATTCTTATGAAAGTAGGGGGGGAGCAAATCCCCCTTTTTTTATCCATATCCGCTGATAGAGAATAAAAAGGACTTCTGTGTTCCAAATCATATCCAGGTAGATTTTCACTTTAACTCAAAGTATATTTCGGACAATTCAATCCGATTTAAGACGCTTTACGTTGTACACAGAGCAATACGATCACTGATATATCAATTACCAACAGGAGGAACCATGAAAAATGTAGTACATAGTGTGTTGTTTTTATTGTCATTTGGCACGGCTCTGCTCGATGCTCAAGAAATCTTTTTTCGCATCCGGCTCGATAGTGCCGGTACCGGAGCAACGTCCAATGGACAAGGGACGGGATATGCGGTTTTAAGCAGCGACAAAAAAAGTCTCAGTTACGATATCACTGTAAACAACTTGTCCAATGCGATCAGCGCGTCACATTTTCATTACGTTCCGACCACCAGTGTAATTCAAGGAATTACCTTCGACGGAAAAACAGCGACAGGAACATGGAGTAATTTGCCCGATACGATTGTTAATGCGCTCTTCCAGGAAAATGTGTATGTGAATATTCACACCTCATCATTTCCCGGCGGAGAGATACGCGGAGTGTTAAAGGCTGAGCAATTCGGTTATCCGCTGATTGTCAATGGTGCTTCTGCCGGCACGGCTTCGAATGGACGGGGAACAGGTTATCTCCGCGTGATTGATGATGGAAATAACAACGGTGCAGCAACACGCCTTTCGTACCGTGTCACGTACGCCGGAATGAGCGGAACACGAACAGCCGCTCACTTTCATGCGCTTCCCGGCGGCGGCGTCATACACGCTGTTGCATTTACAGATAGTACCCTGGACGAGGAATGGGTGAATCCGCCGGATAGTGTCTTTGCATTATTGCTCAAGAAAAAACTTTATCTGAATGTCCACTCATCAGTGAATGCCGGCGGAGAAATTCGTGCCAACATTCCAGATTTCGTCGGTGAAATTTCGTTTACGGGAATTCTCGACGGCGCGCAGGCATCGACCGCTTCAACCGCGAAAGGGACAGTCTGGGCAATTTTGCAGCCGGACCTGAAACTGAAATATAACGCAACATACGCAAAACTGCAGGGATCATTTACTGCTGCACATTTCCACACATCAACAGGTGGTGGAGTGATTCATGCCGTTTCATTTGTGAAAAATCACCTTGCGGAGGATTGGACAGGATTAAGCGATGCGAATCTGTCGGATTTGATGACCGGAAAAGTGTATCTCAATGTTCATTCATCCACAAATCCCGGAGGCGAGATCCGGGCGAATATGAAATATTCCGGAGCAAACGGAATGCTCTCCGGAGAATTGAACGGAGCACAAGCATCCACCGCTTCGCAGGCAAAAGGAACTGTGTGGCTGCAATTCATGCAGGACAGCGCGCAGTATCACGCCACGATTGCAAATTTGGAAGGAACATTGACTGCGGCACATTTCCACCTTCTTCCCGGGGGCGGCGTCATTCAACCGGTGACGTTTGTGGATAGTTCAACAACGGGATTCTGGTCGCCAGGCATTCATATGAATGATCTGTTTAAAGGAAATGTCTATTTGAATGTGCATTCTTCGACTGCGGCCGGCGGTGAAATCCGCGCTAATTTAAAACTGGGAAGCGGATCACCAGTGACCTCCGTACATTCGCAAACTACGCCCGCTGTTCCCCAACGGTTCGTTCTGGATCAGAATTATCCCAATCCTTTTAATCCGAGCACGACGATTGGATTTACACTTCAATCCTCTGGTCATGCGTCACTGAAAGTCTATGATGCGATTGGAAGGGAAGTCGCAACGCTGGCTAACGAAGTTATGGAAGCAGGCGTGTACCACCAAAAAGTGTTTAATGCATCGCAACTTTCCAGCGGAGTGTATTTCGCAACATTGACATCAGCAGGGAAATCGCAAATGCGGAAACTCCTATTGATAAAATAATGTGCAATGGTGCCATCACTCACAGTGATGGCACCATCGAAATTAAAACGAATATTTTGCTCGGAGAAATATCGTTTGTCCGTATCCGCCATATTCACTCTGCGTATGGCCGGAAAATATCAATCCGAAGAATGATATATCAAGGTTTTCTATGACCGACCAGGATGCAGAGGGGACGAGAGCCGAAGAGTGATCATAGGGATTGTAAATAATGAATCCGGACAATCGCACGAGCGGATGAACGTCCAGTGAGATTTCATAAAAGAGTGACAAGCGAGCGGGCGATAATAGGCCAAGTGACCTGGAAGAGGGAAGAGCGAAGGCAGCGCGTTCCGTAACCCCCTGATCATTATACAGTAACTCGGAATGCAGATAGATGTTGTTGGAAAATGTGTAATCAATGGAAAGAACAACGGACGTCGACCACATTCCGGAAATTGCTGGAAAAGAATGAAGGAGTTCAGCACTGATCTTTTTTGATGCTATCTCACCGCGAAACCCTGCTCCCTCAATATCTCCTGCCCACGCAGCTCCGAAAAAAGGATAGAATCCTTGCACACCGCTGATAATGTGAAAATCATAATCCCATTGATTGAGAAGAATTTTTGCAGCAATGATCCTGCGGGAGGAAGATTTTCCCGGTTTTACTGCTATCTCAATCTTCGACACTTCACTTAAAAAATATTGCCCGCGCAGTGCATCAACGCCGGGACGTTCCTCGTAATCGAAATCAAGAATAGAGAGAGGATTAAACAGATCTGTGGGATTCCACACCAACGCTGTTCCCCAAGCAACCCGCTGTCTGCCAAGAGTGAACTGCGTATTATTAACGGTTGCATCGATATAAAAACGATCAAGCTCCGAATGTGCAACCGATGATGAGGTATTCCACCATGCAACGTCAACATTCCCAAAGTCATGATCAGATTCTATCGTGGAAAGGAAATTGGACGAATGTTCGACGCTCCCGCCGAGAAAGATCCGGTTTCGCAATTCGGCAACGGCGGTCAGCTCTTCCGATAGAAATACTTTGCTGTTAATGCGCGAATGAAAAATATGATCATTCACACGTCCAATGATAGGGATGTTCGCATTGCTGTACAAGTATTTTCCATATCCGCCAAGCTGATAGGATTCGGATTGGGCGAACGAAAGAATTGGGATGATAAGAAGGAGTGTTCGTCGTAAAAACATTTTGCGCTTCCAAAGAGTCGTTCGATGGCAGATCGGAACGATAAAACATTCAGGCAATGGATCAAAGGACCACTTACGTATCGCTCGTAATCATTCCATCTACCAGTGTTATCACGCGGCGAGCACGCCGAATTACTTTCGAATCATGCGTCGAAAAGAGGAAGGTCATTCCGTATTCCTTGTTGAGATCTTCCATTAAATCGAGCAAAGACTCGGCAGTATGGGAATCGAGATTAGCCGTCGGTTCGTCCGCTAGAATGAAGTCCGGACGCGATGCCAGTGCTCGAGCAACTGCCACCCGCTGCTGCTGTCCGCCCGACATTTCGGCCGGCTTTCGGTCTGCACAATCTTCTAATCCTACCCGCCGTAATAATTCCATTGCACGGGCAGTCCGTTCTTTTGCACCAAGATTTTGCAGGAACATAATAAATTCTACATTCTCCAGCGCTGTCAATACGGGGATAAGATTGTATGCCTGAAAAACAAAACCTATATGATGCAGGCGAAAATCGATTAATGCACTTTCTTTCATCGATGAAATAATGTTTCCGTTGAGAATGACTCTCCCTTCGGTAACGGCATCCAGCCCGCCGATAATATTCAGCAGCGTTGATTTCCCCGATCCGGAAGGACCGACAACAGCGGAAAATTCTCCCGGCTCTATGGTCAGCTCTATATCCTTGAGCGCCTGAACAGGGACTGCCCGGGTATTATAGATCTTGCTGACGGAATGGATTTCTATGATTGGCATAGGATATTCCTACAATTATGCTATGGTGCGTATTGCTTCCACTGGCTTCAATCGTACCGCCTTTACTGCAGGGTACAGCGCAGCAATGATCGATGTTACGATCATCATTATCGTTAATTGACCGTACACCGAAAGCCGGATATACGGATACAGCATCGAAGGAATACCGTATGCGGACAATCCCTCTGAAATGACTGCCAAATTGATCCCCTGTGCTTGATAATATTCCACCGCACTCCATCCGACAATCACGCCAATGACTCCGCCGGTAAACGAAAGAAAGAGAGATTCCAGAATGATCATCGAAAACAGCCTCCGCCGGTACATACCAACCGCCAGAAGCACTCCGAAATCACGCACACGGTCCAGTACGGACATCATCAGCGTATTCGTCAATCCAAAAAGAAGCGCAAACAGGATTAAACCAAGAAAAAAGATATTAATCACATCGGTCATGTCGGCGACCAACTTCAGTTCGGGAGAGATATCTCTCCACGTTTCCACAAGCACCGCATCAGGCAAGCTACGCTGAAGAGTTCGCTGAGTACTATCCAGCAGGGCGGATCCGTATGTCCGGATGATGATCTCGTGGATGGGAGCCGGAGTGCCGAGCAGTTCTGCAAGGTCCTTCTGCCGGATGAAAACATTCATCGCATCAAAGAGTGAAGCGTCGCTTCTAAAAATTCCTGAAATGCGGAAAGCTGCATACATGATGTTTCCGTCCGCTCCGGAGAAACTGAGCACGATGCGTGAATGGAGTTTTATTTTCAATTTTTCCGCAAGTTTTTTTCCGATGACAATACTATTGCGCGTTTCAAGATATGATCCTTCGACGATGCTCGTTGAAATTGCCGTCGTTTGTTTTTCCAATTCAGGGTCGATAGCAATAATCATAACGCCGGACGCGATAGTTGCCGAGGAAGCCATTCCCTCGATAGTGGAATGCGTTGCAAAAGAACGGATGTCTGGCATCGACTGCAGCATATGCACAATGGAATCAGATTCAGGCAATGTTTGCCGAATCAACTGATCTCGTTTGTACGCATGCGTATGGAGTTGTATGTTCCCAAGACCTCGATTGATGGAAGAATCAACCATTGAATCGTACATACCTGTCATTAATCCCACTGAAAACAGGCCGGCAGCCAGTCCTACAGCAGTAGCTGCTAAAATCACAAGACTCCGTTTTTTGTTCCGCCAGATATTCTTCCAGGCGAAGATCACCATCATCATCGAACACCTCCGCGTCCTTGCAAAGCTGAGACCGGCCGGATCTTTCGAATGAAAAAGAGCGGATACAACGAGGCGAACAGCGCCAGCACAAACACTGCTGCTGTTTGTGATAGAAAAATCGATGGTTCCAGCAGGAGCGGCACGATCGGTTCCAATCCATACGCAAGATACGCCTGCGCGTAATCGCCGGTCAGGCGGATTGGATAGAGACTGAAGTAAAGAATAATGGGGAACGCGCCGATCATACCCGAGACGGCGCCGACAAATGAAATAAAAAGTGTCTCAATGGTGGTCACAATCAGCAGCTTTGTCCGGGTCATACCCAAGGCGATGAGCAGTCCGAATTCACGCGTCCGTTCAATAGTCATCATCATTACCGTTCCAAATACGCCGAAACCGATTACCAAATAGAGGATGCCCAGCATGATCACTCCGCTGGCATTGTCCGCTTCAATGCCCTGCACCAGTTCCGGCGACATTTGTTCCCAATTCATGACGACAAGCTGTGTATCGATATGCGCACGTATTTCCGACTGTATTGTTTTCAACATTGTAGCGTCATCGACCATCAATACGATGGAAGTGATTCGTCCATTCGTATTGAAGAGTTCTTGGGCTTTGGCGAGTGAAAGGACAGTCATAGCGTTGTTCAACTGCGGGATAGGAAAGAGAATGATTCCCTCCACCACCAGCTGGTCAGCGGCGGTGACTCCTTGATAGCCCTGTCCGAACACAATCACGGTATCGCCGATGTTGGCCTGCAGCCGATCGGCCAATCCTTCAGAAATCATAATACCTTGCGATGAATCGGTGAGATATGTTCCTTTGATGATTCTCTTTTTCAGTCCGGTGATTTTGTTCTCATTTTCCGGATCAATACCAATGATTGGCGTGATGCGTGTTTCGAGTGCATGAGAGATAAGCGCAACGGATTCAACACGCGGATCGATTATGGTAATGCGTGGATGCTTTCGCAGCATTGCCTGAAGAGATTCGGTGGGTGTAAAGCTTTCATCGAATGACCGGTCTTCCCAATATCCTTTCCCCTGGACCTGGAGATATCCTGTATAGAACGAGACACTGGTGTCCACCATGTAATCGTACTGACCCAGTTGCATCGCTCTCATAACCAATGCCAGAAGAACGGCAAAGAAAATTGATGCCGCCGCAAGCATGGTGCGCCGCCTGTTCCTCCACAAATTACGCCAGGCAAAAAGAAGATAATACTTCATAGGAAATATTGACACGGGAGTTGTAGTTCATTGATCCACTAAGCGATCAACGTTGAATGTCATGGATCAATTGCCTGCTCATCTCAGCCGGCTCATATTTTGAATGGAGAAAAACTCCGGCGTGATATTCACATCGAAATCCAATTCGATTGTTTCGAAACTAGTTTTGTTCCCCGGTTTATTATGAGGGATCATTTCAGAATACGAAGGGAGAAGATGTCCGTCGAAGAGTTTTGGCTTGCTTCCGATCATCGTCCGCACCAACACGCCGTCCTCGTCATAGAATTCTTCCTTTAACTGCATATACCCCTTTTTGGAGATCCACGTTATGATCTTGCCCCACACCACGCCGGCATCCGGATTTGGGACCAGTTCTATTTTATAACATTCGAATCCTCCGAACGCTTCTTCTCCGCGAAGCGTGTGGACATAATCATTCACGACTGAAGACTGCCGCACAAGATCATCATTGGTAAAATCTGAACCCATCCAGGATGCAAGCATCATGGAAGGAGGGATCTTGATCGTCTTCTGTATATTCGGGATCCAGTTCCACACTTCGTTTTTTCTCTTTAGTGTTACAGAACCTTTGTCCCGCGCCGGTTCTAAAATATAGACAATCGAAAAATCCGGTTCGATCGACCACGCCTTCATGGAAACAGTGCGGCTCCAGGTTGGTTTTGTTATGGTCATCGTGATGACCGAATAGGTCTTTTTCCCGTACATCAGGTCGATCGCTTTTTGAAGGATCTCTGTTGCGTTTTGTGAGAGACTTGGCGTGGAGAAAAGGAGAAAGGCGATGAACAATCGTACCATAGGGGCTCCGGCAAACAAATTTCACCTGCGTAAGTATTCATGCTGCAGAGACAATATATTATGTTTTTCGGCAAGAATAAAATGGTATTGCATTCTTACCATTCAAAAGAACGAATGCTCATGGTTGACCGCCGTATAAAATGTGATCCGGCCATTGATATTCCATAAATACGGCATTTCTATCGAAGCAAATTATTTGTACAATAGACATATGGACTCTGTAAGAAAACAACAAATATTTGCTATCCGTCTTTCCCTGGCAATCGGTGTGCTGATGCTCGTCGGAAAATGGTATGCATTCCTCATTACGGGCTCAGCGGCAATTCTCTCTGATGCAGCGGAATCGGTTGTTCATATCATCGCTGTCGCTTTTGCCGCCTACAGCATGTGGCTTAGTTACCAGCCGGCGGACGAAAGCCATCCGTATGGTCACGATAAAGTCAGTTTCTTCTCCGCAGGGATTGAAGGAGGATTGATCATCATCGCGGCAATGTTCATTATTTATGAATCGATCCATAAGCTGGTAGTCGGGATCGTTCTTCAAAATCTGGATGTCGGAACCTATATTATTTTTGGCGCTTCCGTGATCAATCTATGTTTGGGCGGATTTCTTGTTTGGCGGGGGAAAAAAGGAAATTCACTCATTCTGGTTGCCAACGGAAAACACGTACTGACAGATTCCTGGACAAGTTTCGGTGTTGTTGCCGGATTGCTATTGACCCAATGGACTGGATGGCTCCCGTTTGATCCTCTTGTTGCTGTCGCCGTAGCAGTGAATATATTGTGGGAGGGTGGAAAATTAGTCCGTCAGTCAGTCGGCGGATTGATGGATGAAGCAAATCCCGAGCTGGAAAAAAAAATCCACAGTGTGCTGCAGGAAGAAACGTCCAAAAGAAATCTGCAATATCACGAACTACGGTACCGCGACAGCGGAAATTCCGTTTGGATCGAATTCCATCTTCTCTTCCACAAGGGGACGATGCTGGAGGAGGCACATAAAATGTCTACGGAGATTGAAGCTTCGGTAGCCGATATCTTAAAGCACAAAACACACATACTTACCCATCTGGAACCGATCGATGATCACGACGAAGCACATCCCCCCGGATTACGGCATTGATTGGCACATTGGTGAAACACTTTAAAACAAAAACTCCCGAATATTTCCGGGAGTTTTTGTTTGTAGAACAGTTCAGTTAGAACGAATATCCAACATTTAAGCTGATAAGGTTTGCGGAGCTTTTATACGTTCCGTAGAACGTTGTTGAAGTGCTTGGTTTATATGTCGAGGCACGATCTTCGAACATCACAAGCAGATAAGATGCATCAACGGTGAGATTGTCGTTGATTTTATATCCTGCGCCCACGGAGATGTCGTTACGGTCTGCATCCGGAAGCATCGGTTCCATTTTATCCACCGGTTGCGGCGTCATATCACGGATGTATCCAGCGCGGACCATCAATTGATCGTTGACTTTATACTCGCCGCCAAGACGGATCATCATCGCATCTTCCCATTTTTTATCAGCTGTTGAGCTTTTTTGTAATATGCCGAGTGGTGAAACGGGTCCATTTGGAAGTGTTATATCTAATTTGTCGTAACTTGACCAGCCAACGTATTGTATGTCAACTTCTACGGTTAATTCCGGCATCACATCATAGGCTACACCAACTTGCAAACTGCTCGGCATCGGAAGTGATACTTTACCTTCGCCTCCTGGAAAGTATGCCTGCAGTGCCTGCATATCGGTAAAAGTTGCATCACCCGTGAACTCAATATCAACTAGCGAACGGTACGAAGCACCTAGTGAAAGTTTTTCCATAGGTTTATAGATAACACCAAGGTTGAAACTGATTCCATTGCCATCACCTTCCAGATTCACCGTTCCGTCCTTTGTCGACGGAGTTGGAGGTGCTAACGAACTATAAGTCTGTGCTCGTTGTTTGATTTTTGCATTTGCAATAACATAACTGACACCGACTCCAACGGACAAATTATCGTTTATTTTATATGCGACAGTCGGATTGATGTAGAATGTCTGCAAGTCAGTTTTTACAGTAAGTTTTCTACCGATCCATTCATTATCCCATTCTGTTCCCAGCCCGTATGGATTGTAAATACCTAATCCTACAACCAATTGATCATTAACTGCGTAGGATCCATAAATATTGGAGGGATAAAACATCTGATCGACCATTTTGGATTCTGTTGTTGCCGGTGTCGGTCCTGTAAATGTTGTTGACGGAAAAATCAATGTTGTTCCAACAAGAACATTCATTCCCTTTTGGAAACCTAATCCGGCTGCATTAAAGAACATTGCGGATCCATCTGACGCTCTAGCAGCGAACGCACCGCCCATACCTGTTGCGCGTGCACCGTGTTCATTAATTTGATATCCGCCTGCAAATGCCACAAATTGAACTGTTGCAACGAGCAGCAGTGTGGCAAGGAATTTTGTAAGATGTTTCAAGGTTACCTCCATTTATGTTGGTAATGATTATCGTTGCGAATATGGTTAATGAAAAAATGAAAAGCAAAAAGATTCGTTGAGAATTTATATATGCGCCATTGATTATATTTTATACAGTACGTATAATAGCACAGGTATGGAGGAAATACGTATGAAATACAGGACATTTTTATCGGTTTTCACGTTATCATGTATGGTCTTCTTCGGCTGCAGAGCAGATGATCCGGCACCAACGGATACATCAATTCCAAGCGAAGCTGTCCCCGCAAATATATTTCCTCTCTCAAAAGGTAAGCGATTCGGTTTTTCCGGATACCTTACATCCGGTTCTACTGAAACCGCTGTGGCAGGATCCGATAGTCTTCAGGCAAGCTGGTTCGTGGTCGGCGATACATCGGTCGCATCGGTCTTCGGTGATTCGGCTGCATTGCATATAACGCCTGCTACAGCAACGTTGATACTCGACAGTCTGCACGAACCCGGATTTGTTTCGCCGGCAAAATTGACGCCGGTGTTTGTCTACAAAGATAATTCCAGCAACTATTATTATCTCACCAATTTTGGAAATGTATTCCGGACGTATGGCGTTTCATCGGATACGGGATCAGCACATTCTGTTCGGCGCGATTCTTTAAATTTTATCAAGCTCACTCCGGGTAGTGCAAAAACCGGTGAGTCATTCACGGTGTTCAATAAACAATACAAGGCATATCCTGCTACCTTTGGCTCTGTTGAGATTCTGTTGACTATTAACATCGAAGGGAAATTTGAACGGAAAGAATCTATTGCCATGAAACTCAACGGAAAAGACACTACCATCTCCGCCTATTATCTGACGATAACGAGTATTTCAACATTGGGAGCATTACCGCCGCAATCGGCTATCAATGCAAAGTTCTGGCTGGCGGAAGGGATTGGTCCCGTGCAAATGTTCCTTGCCGGCGACACCGAGGCGCCGGGCAGTTTCCGGAAACTGATATCGCTGCAATAACGGTATGCTGATGATTTAAAATGACAACGTCCGATGGTGCTATCGGACGTTGTTGTTTGTTCGGTTCACTTTCGATCATTGTAGTTTCGATAATAGATCCTTTGCTTCCTTCTTATACTTGTCGTCATCCTCATCCTGTTTTGCAATCGCTGAAATTGATATAAGCAGGTCCTTTGCTTTTGCATCATTATCTTCCTCAAGATACGCACGGGCAGCATCCAGCCGGTAGAGGATAAAATTAGGGCGCAGGGCGACCGCTTTGTCATAATACTTCAACGACTCTTCCATATTCGCCCAACCCAAACCGAGCGGCCAGCGTATCATTTTCGACTTCTCACAGAGTTTTGCGTGGGTTCGTCCGAAGACATAATACGCTGTGGCATTGTTGGGATCCAGGGAGATTGCTTTTTCACAATCGACCTTCACCTGCTTCACAAAATCTATCGCACTCCAAACTCCCTTGAAGAGTGCGACACGGCCGTTGGCAATGGCACGCCGGACATACCCGGTGGCAGAATCGGGTTGCAATTTCACCGCCTTGTCGGCATAATCCAGTGCTTTTTGATAATATGCCAGCTGTTTTTCTTTATCGGCATCCGTTGTGTTCGGCAAATGCTCTCCAATATCAACATAACTTCTGCTGATTCGCCACTGAATATTGAAGTTGTTTTGGTCCAGTTTTTCGGCCTGCATCAGTTTGTCCAGGGACTTTTGGTTTTCATAACTGACCATCGACAATTGGTCCGCTTCAGCGATCAGTTCGTCCACAGTCTGTGCAAACAGGAAGGACGACATCATTAGGAAAAACATCATGAGTGCTGCTGGTTTCATATCTGCTCCTTGATTGGTAATGCCCCAATAGTACGAAGCCGTTGCTCCTGATGCAATCACATTTTTTGCAATGGAGTTTATGATAGCATTGACGTTTGCTTCTTTCCTTTTTTTCCAATAGAATAATGGAAATATGAAAAAGGAATTGAATATCCTCCTTCTCTGCACAGCACTGTGGTGCGGCGGAATCGTTGTCGCACCGGCTGCTGAAGGAACCTGGTTTTCCGATGTGTTGTACCGTCTGTTTTCTGCGGTATGTCATCAGTTCGGGTCACGTTCATTTCATCTCGGGGATGAGCCGTTCGGTGTTTGCATCCGCTGCACATCTATCTATTCTTCTTTTCTGACTGTGCTGATCGCACTCCGCTTTTCCTCACGCCTGAGAGTTCAAAAATGGAATACGTCAGTTCTGCTGTTCATCACTGCAAGTCCTGTCGCGATCGATGGAATTCTATCTCTATTCCATATCATTGAAGCAACAACCATTTCCAGAATAATTACCGGATCGCTTTTTGGCGCCGGTTGTGCGCTGCTGTTGCATACGGTGTTGTGCGAATCTATTCAATCATTGATTACTCTTTCTCAAAGGAACTATGAATTCAAAACATGATATGATAATGCCGTCGCTCTACGGCGGATTACTGATCGCAACGATCTGGTCGGTTCCAGGATTGAACCTGCTGAATTGCTTTTGTTGCGCCGGCGTGCTGCTTGGCGGTTTTCTTGCGGTACTGCTGTATCAACGGGACCAGTCACCCGAGAGCGGGCAATTGACACGGGATGAGTGTACTCAACTGGGAATTTATGCCGGACTGATCTCAGCGGTTGCTGGAGTCGTTATCCAATACGTGGTGATGGCAATGTTCGGGAATGTGATGATCGATGTGATGATGAAAATTGTAGAAAGGATGAACGTGGACCTTCCGCCGGAGTATTTTGAAATGATCGAAATGGCAAAAGCATCGGAACAGTCCCTGTTCAGTTTCATCCTGGATATTATCATCATGGGCATAATGAACACGCTGTTCGCGTTTCTGGGAGCTATGATTGGATGGAAGGTGTTTCAGCCGAAACCGGCGCAGTAAAATAAAAATGGTAGAGTGGTAATAAACTATTTCAATACGATCCTGAATGTTGTTCCCTCGCCGACTGCACTTTTCAGCACGCTCAGTTTCCCTTTGTGATAGGTCTCGATGATCCGTTTCGAAAGTGAGAGTCCAAGTCCCCAGCCCCGTTTTTTGCTGCTAAAACCCGGCCGGAAGATGTCCCGGTGGTAGGAGGGATCGATCCCTTTTCCGGTATCCTTTACATCGATGATTGTTCTGTATTTTTCCTTGAAAAGATTGAAGGTGATCGTACCTTTCCCGTCTTCCATCGCATCCAGCGCATTTTTGATAAGGTTTTCTATCACCCACTCGAACAGTTCGCTGTTAACGTCCGCGATGAATCCTTCTTCCACATTCATGGTAATGCCGACTTTTTTTCCCATTTGCGGAATACGTTTTTCAAAATAAAAGATGGAGCGTTTGATAAGTGCCGCAACATCTTCCTCCTTCAGGTCCGGTTTCGAACCGATCTTCGAGAACCGGTCGGCAACCTTGGTCAACCGGCGTGCATCATGTTCGAATTCCGAAACTGTTTCCAGTATCTTCGGCGTTGCTTCGGATTGATGCTTCAAGAGTTCGATCCAACCCATCATGCTTGTGAGCGGTGTACCCAATTGGTGCGCTGTTTCCCTCGCCATGCCGACCCAGATATTACTCTGTTCACTCCGTTTAATGTAACTGAACCCGATGTATCCAACAAGTATGAACAAAGCGGCGATGATAAACTCTATTACCGGAAGCCAGCGCAGTCGGACGATCAGCGGTGATTCGCCGTAATGGACTTTACTAAGGATGAGGGAATCCTGGTACGTGACTAGAATCGGTTTGTTCTCCCGGTCCATTTCTTTCATCATCTCAAAGAGAATCGTCGCCCTCTTTTCTTTCGAGTATGTGCTATCCAATACGATGTTCTTGGTCGTACTGATTTCTGTGTCATCCCCATTCGTCAGTATTACCGGAAAGTCTATGGCGCCGATGATTTCGTCAAAAATGAAAGTGTAATCCGTGCTGGCGGTGGGGGTGCTATTGGCGATATATTCCAACGAACGTGCATATAATCCTGCCGTATCCCGTTGTTTTTTTTGCAGCTCTTCAACAAGGTTGTGCGTGTAGATCATGATCGGAATAACGATGCACACAGCGGCAACAAAGAGTGCGATCTTGATCCTGCCGGATTTAGGGCTGCGGGTGTTGAGCTTCATATCAGATGCCGGGGGAAAAAAAATAACGTCACGCCGATGTGTTCGGACGTGACGTTTGATGTTGTACAATTATTTATGGACAATGGTTTGATCACGCCGTGCGCCGACAGAGACGAGCGAAACCTTTACTCCTGACAATTGTTCAATCAATTCAACATATTTCATCGTCCGTTTTGGAAGCTGTTTCCAACGCTTCGCTTCGGAAATAGTTTCGTTCCATCCTTTTACCGAGCGGTATACCGGTTCGATGGTGTTGAGAGTATGAACATCGGTGGGAAATGATTTGAGCTCCTTGCCGTCCTTTTTATATGCCACACAAACCTTGATCTCGTCGAAACTGTCCAGCACATCCAGTTTTGTCAATGCAATCTCGCTGATGCCGTTAACCATCAATGAATATTTCAAGCTGACCATATCCAGCCAACCGCACCGGCGCGGCCGGCCGGTGGTAGCGCCGAATTCGTGGCCGATCTTCCGCAATGATTCTCCCGTTGCATCGTTCAGTTCTGTAGGGAAGGGGCCGTTACCAACGCGGGTAGAATATGCTTTAACAATGCCGATGATGGACTTCACCGATGTCGGAGGGATTCCGAGTCCGGTACATGCTCCGCCGCTGGTCGGATTGGAAGAAGTGACGTACGGATATGTTCCGTGATCAACATCCAGCAGCGCACCCTGAGCGCCTTCGGCAAGGATTTTTTTATTTTTCCGGAGTGCGGCATTCAGGAATGCAGACGTATCGGCAATATACGGATCGATCTTCTTATCGAACTCCTGATATTCATTGACAATCTTGTCGACATCGATCTCTGTTTTGCCGTAGACTTTGCTCAACAGCTGATTCTTCTCTTCGATGTTCATCGTCAGCTTTTCCCGCAGTACCTTCCTGTCCAGAAGGTCCACCACCCGGATGCCGGTTCGCATATATTTATCGATATAGGCGGGACCGATGCCCCGGCCGGTCGTACCGATCTTTTGTGCTCCTTCTTCCCTGAGCGAGTCCAGCAATTTATGATACGGCATGATCAGATGGGCATTGTGACTGATGAACAATCGTCCTTCAATCTTAATGCCGAACGATTTTATCATTTCGATCTCGTCCATTAAGGCGACGGGATCGATGACAACTCCGTTGCCGATCACACATTGAACATTCTTTTGAAAGATCCCCGAAGGGATCAAATGGAGGACATAGGTCTTATCACCGATCACCACCGTATGACCTGCATTCGCACCGCCCTGATATCGTGCAACGATATCCCTCTTTTCGCTGAGCATGTCAACGATCTTTCCTTTACCTTCATCGCCCCATTGCGCCCCGACAATAATTGAAACTGACATAGATTCTTTTCAATAATAAGTGAAAAAATAAATGAAATGCTGAATGAGTATAACAAGAATTGTCTCTAATCTCAAATGTGAAAATCGCCGCAGAAGAGTTCCTTGCAACTCCATGCATTTTTGAGTAATTTCATTTCAGACGCAATCGTATTCAATCCCAACAATGCCACAACTGAAGACTACTTCCACAAACATACAAGCACCCGTTCCCAAGACCAAAGAGGAAATCCTTGCCCAACGCAGGCTGGATTCCCGTGCCGAAGATTCACGAAACATCAAAAAAGCATTAAAAGGTGATCAGGTGGCATATCGTGCCATCTTGAAGAAATATCACGATCAGGTCTATAATCTGCTGTACCGTATGGTGCACGACAAGGATGAAGTGGAAGATTTGACGCAGGAAGCGTTCATCAAAGCCTTTAACTCGCTCAAGAATTTCAATGAAGAATTTGCCTTCTCCACGTGGCTGTACAAAATCGCCACCAACAATTGTATCGATTATATACGCAAAAAGAAACTGGCAACCTTTTCCATTGATAAACCGCTGGAATCAAAGGATGGAGAGTATAGTTTTGAAATTCCCGACTCTACGTACGAACCGGACAAGACACTAATTGCTGGTCAACGGACCAAAATCCTGGAGCAGGCGGTCAATTCCCTTCCGGAGAAATACCGCCAGGTGATCCTGATGCGGCATACCGAGGATAAAGATTATCAGGAGATTGCCGACGAGTTGAAATTGCCGCTGGGAACTGTGAAAGCTCATATTTTCCGTGCGCGGGAGATCCTGTACAAACGATTGAAGAAGAAAATACATCACTATTAGCCGCAACTCTTTGTCGATCAACGCCGTAAAAGTTTATCAGCCCCCCTCAATTTAAAGGCTGAATTATGAAAAATCTCACCATCACATATATTCTTTCCCTGCTTCTTCTTGTCGGACCGAGTACAGCCCAGCAACTGCAGCGGGAGATCAAAAAAACGGATGAGCAGGAAGTACGGGTAAAAATCGAATCTTCCTTTGGTTCTGTCAATATTGAAAAAGGAAGCAAAGAGAAGATCGTCCGGGTGTACTACCGGCAAAAAGAAAAGGACCGGAAGCCCGAACTAAACATGGACTATTATGTTCGCAAAGGAGTCGGCGAGTTAAATCTTGAAATGCATCCGGAGGGAAAGGAAGTCCGATCTTCCGATGACGGGGATGTAACGGTGCATGTCAATGCCGATGTTAATTTCAATAACGATGAATGGTATGTTGAATTGGTCGAAGGGATCCCTCTTTCCATCGATGCGGAACTTGGTGCGGGGAAGAGCAATTTCAATCTGTCCGGACTCATTATTAACGATCTTTCCATCAGCACGGGTGCCAGTTCTTCCAAATTGAATTTTGATGAACGGAACACCGGTGAAATCAAGATATTGAAGATTGAATCCGGTGTCAGCAAATTCGTTGCCAATAACCTGAACAATGCAAACTTCGAGAGGATGCAATTTGAAGGGGGCGTCGGATCGTATTATCTGGACTTCGGCGGAGAGTTAAAACGGGATGTCAAGGTCGATATCAATGTCGGTCTGGGTGCGATGACTATTGCGGTTCCGAGGGATATCGGTGTGAAGATCAAATATGAAGACAGCTGGCTTTCCAATCTATCGCTGGATGATGATGATTTCATTCGTCGGAAAAAAGGGGTGTATGAATCCCAGAATTATTCCAGCGCCGATGGGAAGATGGACATCTCCATCGAATCCGGATTGGGAAGCGTAAAACTTAAGCGGACCAAATAATCATGCAGTTCCACTTGCCGGGATCATTCCCGGCAAGTTTTTGTATAGCCTATGCCGGACAATATCGTATTTCCCGTTTTTCTCTTTCTCTCCCTATTCTCCCTTACCCTTGGATCGTTCGCAGGATATTTCGCTTATCGAAATTCTCACAAATTGGAGACTGAGATGAAAATGGTTTTCTGGTCGATTATCGCACTTGGGTGTGTGGTGTTCGGTGGATTGATCTGGGCATGGTTTCTCATCCCTATAATCATGAACCATATTTGACCGATTATTTACTGCCGTAGTAAAAGTACGAAGCCCCCCCGAAACCATCGCGGTATTCCTTCATTTTTCCCAGTGTAACCACCGCTCGTCTGTATGCAAGGGAAGGATTGATCTCTGTTGACAAGGAAGAATAAAAGTTCTCACCGAATGTTTTGCTAACAGTCGAGTTGATTGGGAATTGCGTAGCAATAACGCCGGCAGCACCATTCAACATCCACAGGATGGGATGAAGGTCGGACATCATGTTGGGTGTCGACTGGACATCCGACAGGTACACAATATGGAATGGGTGGAGAGAAGTGAATTTTTCCGCTGGCACCGACACACCGGATTTTGATGCGCTTCCGTCCGAAACCGTGAAAAAATATTCCCGCTTCGAGTTTCTGACATATTGTGATGAGATTTGAAGGATTTCTCCCAGTGCACTTTCCAGTTTTGCTGCCGTCGCAGACTGATTGACAAGGACCTGGGTATTTCTGAAGAAGCTTCGAGTATCCCGCAATTCAAATTCCAATCCCCACCGGAAATCGGGCGTATATCCGAAAGTAACAACATTGTTTACAAACCGCGGAATTTGAGCTGTGGAATTGATGAACGCGACGTGCGGCAGATAGACGATATTGGTCATGTCCGTTACCGGTGTTTCGCCGTTTCGTAAAAAGTGAAAAGGGAATTTTTCAAAACGGACCGGGGGAATGATGATTAATTTCTGGTTCAACGATGCGAGAGGTTTCAACAGCTGCGTATAGAGATCTTCCGAAAGATCCAGAAGAACATTCCGTTGCAGCGGAGATGATTGTAATCTATCGATCACTCTCTGCATCTGTTTTACCGTGGCATTCGCATATGCCGAAAGTCGGTGAGCGGAAATCTCGGCATTCGCCCGCAGAATGAACACCCATAATTCGTTATTGACGATGCAATAATCGGCAATCGTGGATGTCGAAGAAAGCCTCGCATCAATCATCTGGCGAAGGGATTGCTGCGAAAAGCCGATGTATGAGAAAACGGGATATTCCCTCATCAAGGTGATGGCGTCTGATTCCACTTTGCTGCGGATAAATTTTAATCGCTGCTGCAGTTTTGCCGCATAGTTTTTGTTTGCGCCGGAAAGATGGAAGAGTTCAAGCTGCAGCCGGAATTTTTCCCGTAAACCGTTGGTGAATTCGGAATACCGCGTTCGTTTTCCTGGATCCCGGAAATTGAATGCAAGATTCTTCAATTCCTGTTGAAGAGTAACACTGCGCATTGTTTCATAGTACGTCAACGCCTCAGGAAATCTGCGGACTTTCAACATCACCGCAACCAACCGTTCGGAGAACCATTCGTTGGCGTTGAACGATCGTGACGATGTATTGTATAACTGTTCTACCGGAACGGGAAGTGTATAATGTACCGGGGCGACGGTGTTATCCAAATACTTTTCAAATGCCCGCTTGTAGAATGTGATGGCGGCACTCTCATCTCCCGAAAGCTCTTTCAGCATGCCAAGCCTGTGAGCGGCGATCGCTTCACCCAATCCGAATCCTTGACGCGCAAACAAGGTCTGCGCTTGTTCGTACAGCTGGGAGGCGCGGATCATTCCCCCGTTGGCATTATGATACACGGAAACTTTCGAGAGACAATCGGAGATTCGGATTAGGAGATAGGCCTGCAAATAGCCGTCGGTGCTCTCTTTTGCAAGCGTATATGCCGCTACAAAATATTGCTGTGCTTCCGGGAAAGAAAAATTATAGAAATATAATTCGCCGAGTCCGAGCAGGGAAAGTATTCGCTCTTCGGAATTGTCAGCGGCTTTGTTCTGTTCAAGAATGCTGATTGCATGCAGATAGTTTGCCCGGGCAAAGGAAAAATCTTCGGTTCGGGAGAAAGCATTTCCCGTTTCCCGATAGAATTTGGGCCTGTTCAAACCCGGATCGTTCGCGGCAAAAATGGTTTCCACCTGCTGGAAAACGGTGTACGCTTCGTCAGTCTTTCCGACGGCGGAGAGCGCTGCAATCATGGCCGTATTCGTTTCCACCAGCCGTGCCATATCCGGTACGGAAGTGAAATATAGCTGCGCGGCAGAGAGGTACGGTATTGCCTCCTCGTACTGTTGCAGGACCAGATGCAGTTTTCCGGCTTCGAAGCCTGCCAGTGCATGAAGATTCTCCAGTCGGTATAATGATGCACTCATAAAAGATTCGCGCAACAATTGTACGGCATCAGAGGTGTTTCCCAGTTGGAAATGCAATTTTGCCATTTGGAACATGGTGTGAAGTTCGGCCGTGCGGTCTGCGGCAGAACGATAGAGTTCCCGGACGGCGGCTAACGTCTCCAATGCGGGAACGATTTTTCCTGCAAGTACCTGAACGGAGGAAAGCAATGCATAATCTTCTGCCAGTTTTGCATCGTTGTTTGTTTCCGCATGGATATCGACACACTCTGCCAGAAGGCGTTCCGCTTCCTCGTAATTTTGACGAGCGATTTCGGTATTCGCCTGCTGAGTTAAACGCTCTGCTTTTTCCTTCGGCAGTTGGTCAGGATCCCCGCATCCGGTCAAGAGAAGTGCGAACAGTATTGTGGCTGAGAACTTACCCATGGGTACATCAATATAAGAAGAGCTGTTTAAAACAAAAAGTCCCGCAACAGCGGGACTTTTTGTTTAGTGCTGTGAATGCTTAGAATGCAAAGAAAACGCCGGCGGTAGCGGAGTTTTGTTTGCCGATGTTATAGTCAACATTAACATTAATCACCAGTAAACGAATTCCAAGACCAAGTGTTAGACGGGAAGAATTTTCGCCTTCCAGTTCGAATGCTACCGGAATTTGCTGCGGTCCGGTCGGGCTGTCAACAGCGAAATTGTATGTTACATTCATGGTGGAGGATTCCAATGAGAATCCTGCATACGGAGTAACATTCAGGAATGCGAATCCGAACTGTTTGGATGCATTTATACCAAACGATGTCGCTTTTGTTTCAAAAATTGTTCCGACCTTCAAATTCTGTGTGAAGAAACTCGCGGACACATCAACAATCGGGATCGGCAGCCACATACCGAGGTTGTGCTGAATTCCGAAACCGAAATATTTGAACTTTCCGATCTCTTTGCTGATTTCGATATCGGGAAGATAGCGGAAAGTAAATTGTGTTCCATAGATTGTTCCGATGCTGAATTGCGGTGCGGCGAGCGGAATAGTAGCACTGCCATCCAAAATTCCGACGACGCCATCCAGTGTTTGATTGTTTTCGGCAATGGTATAGTCACTAATGCCGTCTCCATTAATATCCAAATCTCTCTGAGGAACGCTTAATTTCATTGTATCTTGTTTTGTACCAACAATGGTCGGACCAGAAATGCCGACTGTAAAATCGAGCCCAGCAATTTTATCGATGATGTTTTGTTTTTGGGTCGGTGTTGCGAAAGTCCAAGCAGTGCCGATATTTTCAGCAATTTTTTCGGATTGACTCTTCGTGCCATTAGGATTGTTTCCAATATCGCCGGAATAATATCCACCGCCGAATTTGAACACGCCGCTTGCAGTAAAGGTTTTATTTTCTTCCGTAGTAAATGTTCCCATAGCCACAAGTCCGAGTTCAAGGTCGATGCCGAAAATTTTTGCTGCCGGTGCTTTATGGTACCAACCACCGTTTAAGTTATTTCCGAAACCGCTTGCAACCGGCTGCACGTATCCTTTTGCAGCATCACCGGCCATTTTGGTCAGTGTACCAGTCAAATCCTGCGCTTGCACCATGGAGATAAGCACAAGAGCAACAACTATTGAGAGTAGAGATTTTTTCATTGTGAACCCCTTTGTGTTGTGAGTAGAAAAGAATGTGGATGAATGAAATAGAAACTTCATGCTATGGGGGAGGTAAGCAAGATTATTGACATATTCTTGTGAAGACATTACAAATATACTGCTTTTCTCTCTAAACGCAACAGTTTTTTGTTGCGAATACGCTCCTTTTTTTTTACCATTGTAGTAACTTTCCGAGGCAGCTATGAAATCCATTGGTATTAAAAAACTCTATTATTCCATCAGTGAAGTGAGTAAAATCACCGATCTGGAGCAATATGTGTTGCGATACTGGGAGTCTGAATTTGAACAGCTGAAGCCGCAGAAAAACCGTGCAGGTAACCGGGTCTACACGAATAAGGATATCAAATTGATCCTGCACATCAAAAAGCTGCTTCGAGAAGAGCGGTATACTATTGAAGGGGCGAAGCAGGTGTTGGTGGATTTTCAATCGGATGATACAGGCGAGCAAACCGTGCTGCCGTTTGCCGAATCATCAGACAGTGCGAAACCGGTATTGCAACAGCCGGTAACGAAATTGACCGATCCGAAATTACGGGAGGACCTTGTTGAGGTCCGTTCACTTTTACAGGATTTTTTGACGAAATTGAATTAACGGTATGTTATTGAGCTTGAATAAAAAAAGTCTTCCATTAGGAAGACTTTTTTTATTTGTCGGAATGTCCCGAAGGGACGCTTCGCGGCGGGATTCCCCCGTCACGAAGTGATGGCTTCGCCAAAGGGGTCCAATTGGGAGAACCCAGCGACCCCTACCATAGGATTACTTTATTTTTGGGATTTAATGGTATGTAGTTCATTCCAGCCAGTCGGAGATTTGAGAAAGTGTTCGCGTTTTATTGCTTCGGTACGAGTCGGAAATGTTTCGTAGTGAATAATACTCCATGGTCGAAACGGTTTTGTGGAAAACACTTTGCCGGAGTTATGTTCTTTCAATCGATTTGGAAGATTGGAAGTTTGCCCAATATAATACCGATCTTGGGACAAACTTTTTAGTATGTAGATACAATATTTCATAAATGAAAAGAGTCTCTGTTTTTGCAGAGACTCTTTTTGATCTGTCGGAATGGCGGGATTCGAACCCGCGACCCCTACCACCCCAAGGTAGTGCGCTAGCCGGGCTGCGCTACATTCCGATGTGCTTCTTTAATTTCTTTAAGAGTAAGCCAGCCTGAAGGGGATTTCAGAAACACTTCCCGTGCAACTGCTTCTTTTCGGGAACGATATTGTTCAAAATAAATTAAAATCCAGGGTATTCCAAATTTTGTTGAAAGAACTCTTTTACCATTATGCCTTTTTATTCTGGAATTCAAATCAATTGTCTGTCCGATATAATATTTGTCTTTTGATTGGCTATAAATTATATAAAGAAAATACATTTGTTTGGTAGTGCGCTAGCCGGTCCCGTCCCGAAGGGATGACTTCGTCAAAGGGATCCCGTTGGGAGCTGCGCTACATTCCGATGTGCTTCTTTACAAAGTTACAAAAAAGAGTCAGATTTTCCAATGAAAAGTATTTCGAAAACATTAATGGTTTTTTGGACATCTCTTTTTTCTGGTATTATATTCCTTTCGGATGCTGAAATACGATCACTCACCAAACCATTTTCCCACTATTGAAGAATATCGACTTATGAGAAAAGGAAAGATCATTATCGGGGCCGGCCTATCACTTTTTGTGATTGTGTGCGCGCTCTTTTTTATCCTCCGGTATCTTGTTACAAAATCCTATCCGGAAGTTGATGGAGAAATTACCGTTACTGGATTGCGCCAATCGGTGAAAATCTATCGTGATGAGTTTGGTGTTCCGCATATCAACGCGCAAAATGAATACGACCTGTTCTTTGCGCAAGGGTACGTGCAAGCGCAGGACCGTTTATGGCAAATGGATCTTACTCGCCGTGCCGGTGAGGGACGGCTTTCAGAAATTCTAGGGACGCCAACGGTCAAGTTCGATAAAATGCTGAAAACCGTCGGATTCAAACGGATAGCGGAACAACTTGAACAGCAGCTGCATCCTCAATCGAGAGAGATTCTTCGTGCGTATTCCGACGGGATCAATGAATTTATCCGAACTCACAAAGGAAAATTTCCTGTTGAATTTGACATGCTCAATTATGAACCGGAGGAATGGAGGCCGGTGCACAGTCTGATGATCTCACGGTTGATGGCGTGGGAATTGAACATCTCCTGGCATGTCGATGTAGTGCTCGGAGAATTGGTGGCGAAACTCGGTGAAGAAAAAGCCCGGATGGTTTTTCCGACATATCCGGAAAACGGCCCAGTAATCGTAGAGAATACCGCGGCACGGAAACAACTGCATGCTTTACAAAAGTTCGCATCATTGCATAAAGAGTTTAAACAATTTTTTGGCACCACGGGAACGCACATCGGCAGCAACGCTTGGGCAGTGAGTCCGCAAAAATCTGTCAGCGGCAAAGCAATGCTGGCCAACGATCCCCATCTTGGTTTGTCACTCCCGGCTAAGTGGTATGAAATCCATTTGACCGGCGGCGCAGTGAATGTTGCCGGAATGTCCCTTCCAGGAACGCCGCTGGTGATTCTCGGACATAATGCAAACGTCGCGTGGGGATTCACCAATGTGATGGCAGATGATGCAGATTTTTATTTTGAAAAGACAGATTCTCTCGGCGCGGACAAATACCTTTTCAAAGGCGAATGGAAGGACATCGAGATTCTGTATGATACTGTGCGTGTGAAGGATTCATCCGAAGTGCCGTTCGTCATCCGGAAAACGATTCACGGTCCGGCGGTGAATGAGATCTATCCGCTGGAGGAGATTGCATCGTCCGATTTCATTACAATGAAATGGACGGGGTTTGAAATGAGTGATGAATTATATGCAATTTATCTTGTGAATATCTCGCACGATTGGCAGAGTTTTTTGAATGGTGTTCGAGAATTCACCGTGCCGGGACAAAATTTCGTCTACGCCGACAAAAATGGAAATATCGGCTATCACCCCGGCGTTCGTCTGCCCAAGCGGGCCAGTACCAATCCAACACTGCCGTTTGCAGGGTGGACGGGAGAGCACGAGTGGCTTGGATATATTCCGTTCGAGCAATTGCCGTCGAGTTTTAATCCTCCCGAAGGATTCATTGCCACGGCAAACAATAAAACGACGAATGTAACGGATTACCATATCTCCAATCTTTGGGAACCACCGTCTCGCATTCAACGGATCCGGGAAGTGCTGCAAGCGAAACAGCTTTTCGATGTCAGCGATTTCAAACGGCTGCAAAACGACACGTATTCGCATTTCGCAAAAGAGATGACACCGTTCATCCTCTCTGCATTCAGCCAGGCCGCGATATCGGATTCGAAAACAGAAACGGCCATCAACTATTTTCGTAATTGGAATTTTCAGTATGGAAAGGATGATGTGCCAGCGGCGATTTTCGAACTCTTTTTTCACCACTTGATCAGCAATTTATTCCGGGATGAGATGGGGAATGAATTGTTCAAACAATATATCTACCTCGCCAATATGCCGTACCGCGTTACATTGTCATTGTTAAACGATACGGGAACGGTGTGGTTCGATAATGTGAACACTCCCGAGATTGAAACTCGCGACGAGATTATCCGGAAAAGTTTGGAGGATGCGCTGAATGATTGTGCTGAAAAGCTCGGCGGACAAATGAAGGAATGGCGGTGGGGGAGGCTGCATACATTGACGTTGAAACATCCGTTCGGAGATATCGCCGTGCTGCAATCTATCATGAATATTGGCCCGTTCGAGGTCAGCGGTTCGGGAACGACGGTGAACAACGGAGAATACCGACTTGGCACTCCATACAGTATGACGCTTGGCCCATCAATGCGGTCGATCGTTGATTTCGGCAATGTGAATAGTGCGCTTTCCGTGATACCTTCAGGCCAGTCAGGTCAGCCGATGCATGACCATTATTCGGATCAGACGCCGCTCTGGAAAAATGGTGAATATCATACAATGCCCATCGATGAGTCCGAAGTAGTTAAAATTTCCAAAAATATTTTGTATCTTGTTCCCGCACAATGATCCGGGAGGGGGGGATGGCTTTTCCGCTTCCCGAAGTCACACAATGTTTTATTAACCAAATAATATGATAGCAGAGAAACGAAAATACGGCAGAACGAAGATAGTATGTACTCTGGGTCCCGCATCCTCATCGATTGAGACCCTGGTGAAAATGATGGAAGCAGGCATGGATGTGGCCCGGTTGAACTTTTCCCACGGCTCCCATGACGACCATCTAGAAATGATGAACAGGGTACGGCAGGCGGCGAAAATTATGGATGAACCGGTCGCGATCTTGCTCGACTTGCAGGGTCCGAAAATCCGGACGGGGAAATTGAAGGAACCGATGGTATTAAAAACCGGTGAGCATCTCACCATCACCATCGATGAAATGCTCGGCGAGAACTACAAAGTGTCAACCACTTATCAGCATCTTCCCGGTGACGTGAAGCCCGGGGATACGATCCTGATGGATGACGGACTATTGCAATTTAAAGTTTTGGAGTCGTCGAAACGGGAAGTGATTACCGAAGTGGTGTACGGCGGTATATTGAAAAGCAACAAGGGTATCAATCTTCCCGGCGTTTCTGTCAGTGCTCCGTCGCTGACAGAAAAAGACAAAGAAGATTTATTGTTCGGTATTGCTAACGATATCGATTATGTAGCGCTTTCCTTCGTTCGTTCGGCGCAGGATGTGGTGCAATTGCGTGATTTTATTATTGCGAATATCGATAAGCGCAAGAAACTGCCGATCATTTCGAAAATTGAAAAAGATGAAGCGCTGAAGAATATCGATGCGATCATCCACGAGTCCGACGGCATTATGGTTGCACGCGGAGATCTTGGTGTAGAATGTAAAACGGAAGAAGTGCCGCTCGCACAGAAGATGATCGCGCAGAAAGCGAATGCAGCAGGCAAACCGGTAATTATTGCGACGCAAATGCTCGATTCAATGATCGAGAATCCGCGCCCGACCCGCGCCGAAGCAAACGATGTGGCCAATGCCGTGCTGGACGGTGCCGATGCGGTGATGTTGAGCGGCGAAACGTCCGTCGGGAAATATCCCGTTGGTGTTGTGCAGACGATGGACACGATCATTCGTCGTGTGGAACAAATCGGAAAGGATAAGCTCTATCTGGAAGATGAGATCGGGAACGAACAGGATATGGTGTTCAAGGCACTGGGACGTTCCGCTTGTATCCTTGCGAAGCAAATCAATGCGGCGGCGATCATCTGTTTTTCGCATTCCGGCGCGACAGTGAAAGCGATCTCACGGTATCGCCCAACCGCGCAGGTGATCGGCATCGCGGACCGTGAACGGATTCAGCGCCGTTTGAATCTGATTTGGGGTGTTCGTTCGCTGCTGATTAAAAGTTTTGAAATCGGCGAAACGGATATGACCATCGCTCGAGTGAATGTGTCGCTGGTGGAACTCGGGTACCTGAAGAAAGGTGATTATGTGGTGATCACGGCGGGCATCCCGCTGATGTCGAGGAATACGACGAATATGATCAAGGTGGAACGGATTCAATAACGTTTACCTTGAACGAGTTTCAATAAAAATGGTCAGCATGCATGCTGACCATTTTTATTCCTACAAACCGCTTTCGGAAATATAATCGTTGGTATCGTAACGGACATTCTCGCTGTTCCGCTCCGCTTCTTCCATTCTTTTTTTCAGGAGAATAGGAATGGCGACAACACCTGCGATGATTGCCGTCCACTTTACCACTTTCAATAGTTGTTTCATACGACGAGTAGAGGAGAATTGGTGATCAATACTGTGACTTCGTTCAAAGAAAATACTAAAAAATTGATTATAGTGTGAGCAAAATCAACTTCGTAAAAGAAATTTAATACTGTGCTGGCAGTGTCAGGCGTGGTGAAGGGTTTCTTCGGTCCACAATAGGGACGGATCGATTGTTTGAAATGGAGCGGGAAAACTGTAGTTATTTGCCCTTTTGGAAGATAGAACACGACAGAAGCTTTTGGTCGTCTCTTAATTTGAACCTTAAGAACATCGTCATGTCACGATGTGATGACTTCGTCACTGACGAATGTCAGCATTTTTCCTATATTAAAAGATACCGAAATGCCGCTTTACGGTTCCGCTTATTTGAATCGTGCCAAGGCGGAATCACAAACTGCGGGACATCCTGTACAGTGGGACGAGTTCGGCATGACGTTACCTGTTAAAACACCACCAAACTTTTCAATTGTTCTCATTCCGGAAATTAGTATCTTGGTGAAAATAACCACGAGGTACCTGCCATGAATCAATTGCCGGTCACATCTAAACAGTTCGAAGTAGTCAAAAGCATCGAAGGATTTGTCGATGCGAACCTTGCCAACCTGCTGAAACCGATTAATGAAAACTGGCAGCCGTCGGATCTCCTGCCGGATATGCGGGCAGAGGATTGGCGGGAACAGATCACGGAATTCCGCCGCAGGGCGAAAGAACTGACCGATGAAGTCCTGGTCGTCCTGGTGGGTGATATGGTCACGGAAGAAGCGCTGCCAAGTTACCAGACCTGGTTGAATCGTTTTGACGGGATCAAGGACCCGACTGGGGACAGCGAATCGCCCTGGGCGAAATGGAGCAGAGGATGGACTTCGGAAGAGAACCGTCATGGCGATCTGTTGAACAAGTATCTCTATCTGACCGGCAGGGTGGATATGCGGTCCGTGGAAACCACCGTCCAGCATCTCATCAATAACGGCTTCAATACAAATTCCGGGAACGATCCGTACCTGGGATTCATTTATACGTCATTTCAGGAACGGGCGACGAAGATCTCGCATCGCAATGTGGGCATTCTGGCAAAACGATGCGGCGATGAACATCTTCATAAAATCTGCGGACTGATTGCAGGAGACGAAGCACGGCATGAAAAAGCATACAAACTTTTTATGTCAAAAATCTTCGAAGTAGATCCAGCGAATGCTGTAATTGCTTTTGCCTCGATGATGAAAAACAAAGTAACTATGCCGGCAAGTCTCATGACCGACGGACGTGACACCGATCTGTTTTCCAAATTTTCCAATGTTGCACAGCGGATCGGCGTTTATACCGCAAAAGATTACGCAAGTATTATCGCCGCACTGGTGGATGAGTGGAAGATCGAAACATTGAATGGACTTTCTGATGCATCGGCAAAGGCGCAGGATTATCTCAGCAACCTGTCCCAGCGATATGAAAAGGTTGCCGAACGCTTGACGATCACCGGTACGGCAAAGTTCCAGTGGATCTTCGACCGGGAAATCGTACTGGACACTCCAAAAATACAAATGATCTGATCTGCAGAAATGCGGCTGCAGACGATGGACAGTATATGACAACCAATACCCGGATGGAGCAAAAGAACAATTCCGTTTGTCCTCAATGCGGTGTCGGTTTTGAATGTGGTTCTAAAGCGGGAAAAGAGACCTGCTGGTGTTTTACCCTTCCGCCGGTCATTCCGAACAACGATGATCGGCAATGTCTCTGTCCGGACTGTCTAAAAGACCGCATTCATTCTATGCAGAAACACCGGTAAGAATTCTGGAAATTACCGCGTTGCTTCACACACGTTTTCTTCCTACTATCGAAAAAGAATATTCTATGAAAAAAGCTCTGATCGTTGACGATTCTGCGTATAACCGGACGTTGCTGAACGCGATCCTTCGTAAAAAAGGGATGAGCGTCGAAACATCAGATAACGGCGAGGATGCGTTAGTGAAATTCCAGGCACTTCATCCCGATATTGTTTTTTTGGATTATATCATGCCGAAGAAATCCGGCGTGGAAGCATTAGCGGAGATGAAAAAAATGAATCCAGATTTCATCGGCGTTATGCTCACCTCCATTTCGTCGGCGGAGGACGTGCAAGCGGCAAAGTCTGCCGGTGCCAATGCGTATATTCTGAAGCCGTACGAAGCGGAAAAGATCTACGAAGTGCTGAAAAAATACCGTCTGATTGAAGAAGTATGAATCCTAACTTCGTCTGCCCGACATGCAACAGAAAATATTTCGATCCGCCGTTTCAGTGTACGGATTGTGGAACGGAACTGGGGTGGAAATGTTCCTCGTGCCATCATGGCAATCCGCTGGTTTACCGGCGGTGCGGAAAGTGCGGCACATCGATTCCGACAGTGATCGCCGCGATGATCAATGAGGGAAAACAGATTCGTATCATTAACATCCCTCAATACAGCGATGCGGATATCAACGAATTATTGGAAGAGGGGGAGCGGTTGGTCGCACGCAAGACTGTTCACACGCTTAGCCAGGCCGATCTGGACAAAATGTTTGAATGAATATGTTTGAACGAGAAGATCTGATATTCCGCGAATATTGCATTGTCAACAAGCTTCTCACGGAGGAGCGCTGGAAACAATTTTCCGACACCGCCAACAATCACGGCATGGCCGAAGGATTTTCCCGTGCATTGATAGAATTCAATGTTTTCTCATCGGAAGAACTTGTTCATCATCTTGGAAAAGCATTCAACCTTCCCGTGATGAAACTTTATGCGGAGACCAGTTCCGCTCCGAAGGAGATTATTCCCATTTCCTTCATTCGTACCCACCGGATTATACCAATGTTTCTGTTTGGCAATGAACTCACCATTGCGATAGTGGACCCGCCGTACAAGCGCGTGCTGGAAGAACTGGCAAAGAGTACACAGAAGAAGATCATTCCGGTAATCGCCGCCGCAGATGACTTTGATGAGACGCTGAAGATCCAGCAGGGAGGATTCGACGAACTGAAACGGATCGCCAGCGCAATCGACATTCAGCGTTTCGATGTTGTGCGCTCCGGCGAAAAAGAAGTGGAGCGGTTGGAAGAGATGGGTGAATTTCCGCCGTTGATCGAACTGGTGGATGATATCTTCCTGCGGGCAATCAAGATCGGTGCGAGCGATATCCACGTAGAACCGTTCGAAGATGAATTGCGGCTTCGCTTCCGTCTGGACGGAGTGATGCAGCGAATCGCTTCGTTTCCCAAAAAAATCTCCGAAGGAATTGCCGCGGTAATTAAGACCAAAGCAGCGATGGACATCTTCGAGAAGAAAAAACCGCAGGATGGACGCATTTCTATGATGCTTGAATCCCGGTCATTCGATCTCCGCGTGAATTCGCTGCCAACGGTATACGGCGAAAAGATTGTTCTCCGCATTCTGAATAAAAGTTCGATCAATAAAAAGATCAGCGACCTCGGCATGGCATTCACCAATCTTGCCATGCTCGAACACCTGCTGCATCAGCCAAACGGTCTGCTGCTGGTGACCGGTCCGACGGGAAGTGGAAAAACAACAACACTCTACGCGGCAATCAATCATATCAAATCGGTGGAAAAGAATATTGTGACCGTTGAGAATCCTGTCGAGTATCAAGTGGACACGATCAATCAGGTGAATGTCGATCCGGACAGGGAACTGACATTTTCCAGCGCATTACGCGCAATTCTCCGTCAGGATCCCGATGTTGCACTGGTGGGTGAAATCCGCGATTCGGAAACGGGTGTCACAGCGACGGAAGCGGCTTTGACGGGGCATCTTGTTTTGAGTACGCTGCATACAAACGACGCCGTTGGTGCCATTCCGCGACTGATCAACATGGGCGTTCCCTCCTATTGGCTTGCACCGGCGCTTATCGGTGTTATCGCACAGCGGCTTGTGCGAAAGATTTGTGAGTATTGTAAGGATGAATATCAACCGACCGACGAGACATTTTTTAGAGCCGGTTTGAGCGGCCTTTCCGGCCGCGCGCCGTTCTACCGCGGCACGGGGTGTAAGCATTGTAATTTCCAGGGATACAACGGACGCCTCGCGATCCATGAAGTACTCATTGTCAGTGAAGATATTCAAAATTTAATCTATCAGAATGAACCGACGTTCAAGATTCGCGAGACTGCAATTAAGAACGGATTCCGCGATCTACGCTTCGATGGGATGAAAAAAGTGATCGCCGGTTTAACCACCCTGGACGAAATTCAGCGTGTCACACGCTCAACAGTGTAATGATGAAATTAGATGATATCTCAGTATTGGTTGTCGATGATTCGGATCATATCCGGACTCTGTTCGCCATGACCTTCAAGAAGATGGGTATCAAGAAAATTCACTATGCCGCGGACGGCGCCGACGGATTGGAACGATATAAGAATGAGAAACCGTCGATTACGTTCCTTGATAATATGCTTCCGAGAATGTCCGGTATGGAGGTGTTGAAAGAGATCCGCGGGCTCCGATCTGATGCGATTGTCGTGATCGTCTCAGCGGTGTCGAGCCTGGAAGCAGTGCAGGAAGCGAAAAGCAAGGGGGCAAGCTATTACCTGGTAAAACCATATATGCCTTCGAAGATCGAGGAGATTATGAATAAATTGCTCAACATCGAAAGGAGCGCGCCATGATCTGTTCCGCCTGCGGAAACGATAATCCCCGCTCATCGCTGGATTGCGGCAATTGCGGTAACAAGCTGAGTGTTATACGGTGTAAATGCGGATTTCTCAATTCGCTGATGGATTCGTTTTGCGGCTCCTGTGGTAAACAGCTCATGAAGACTTCCGTCATGTCACGCATTCAAAAGTTCGAATCAAGCGCGAATCCGTACCCAAATTTTTCCGACCAGGAGCTGATGAGAATCATCGAGATTCAGGAGTTGCATAAACAGTCCACACAAAGCTCCAATGCTGTCTCGCAAACCGATATCGATAAATTATTCGAGTGATACGATGATTAGAGATGAAGATGTCCGCATATCGCGATTTCTGTTCTCCAAAGGTTATATCGACAAAATAAAATTCGATAAATTCCACAGGATTATGGGGGAATCGGACCAGCAGTGCTGCATTGATGTGCTGGTGGATGCATTGAATGTGAATGAAGAGGTCGTTGTGACCACGATCTCCGAAGAGTTCAAGATTCCGTACGTCAATCTTACTCCCTCCATCATCACGGTGAACAACAATGCATTAACTGAAGAATTCCTGAGCAAGTACCATGCCCTCCCGATTATCCGCAGCGGCGTGGAATTGACCGTCGCCTTCACGAATCCGCCGTACAAGGATGTGCTGGACAATATGCGGAGGGATACGAAGGTCTTTATTATTCCGGTTGCCGTTCGACGGTCGGCCTTCGATGCCATTGTATTGAAGGAACCAGTGGATGAGGAGAATGAATATCAGCAGATACCGTCCAAGTTCCAACTTGAAACGCTCGATATGCGGAAGAAGGGCAGGGAAAAAGTTTACGAGATCTATAAAAGCGGAAGGATTCCCAATTCCGATATACTGGTGGATGAGATCATCATTCGCGCTATTAAAGAAGGAGCCACGGATATATATTTTGAACCGTTGGAACAGGAATTCCGGGTGAGATACAATATCGACGGCGTTTTGCAGTATGCTGTCTCGCTTCCGAAGGAAATGGGCGAGACAATCAGTAACGTGATGCGGTCCCGCGGCAGCCTGAACATGTTCGATAAGAAAAAACCGCAGGACGGGCGATATGCCTCGACCTACGGCAATTTCACTTTTGATATGCGTGTCAGTACATTGCCGACCGTTGAAGGAGAACGGTTCTCCGTCCGCATCCTGAAAAAATCGAATCGGGTGGTGGATATTAATGATCTGGGAATTTCGTCGGAGAATCTTGTTTTGGTCCGGTATCTGTTGCATCGCCCGAAAGGGCTGCTGGTCGTTGCTGGGCCTTCGTCCGGCGGTAAAACAACAACAGTCTACGGATGCATGAACGAACTCCGTGATTCACAAAAAAACATCATCACAGTTGAAAATCCTGTTGAATACCGCTTAGAATTTGCCAGTCAGGTGCAGGTGGATGTGGATCAAAAAATGGATTACGCGACATCGATGCGCGCGGTGCTTCGGCAGCATCCCGACCTGATTTTTTTGGGAGAGATTCGCGATGCTGATGCCGGCGCCGCTGCCGCAGAAGCAGCATTGACGGGAACGATGGTGGTCAGCACGATTCTGTCGAGCGATGCATTGTCCTGTATCCCGCGAATGACGAATTTCGGAATCCCTCCGTCGTGGCTTGCTCCCACACTGAATGGCATCATCTATCAGCAATTGGTCCGGAAGATCTGTAAGAACTGTAAGGAGAGTTACAAACCGACAAAGCATATGCTGACTGCCGCGGGACTGAATCAATTGGAAGATTCGATCGTTCTCTTCCGGGGCCGCGGATGCGATGTGTGCGGTGGTGACGGATATCTTGGTCGTACGGCCATCCACGAAGTGCTCGTTGTCGATGAAGAACTGAAGGACCTCATCTTCCATCAGGAATCGCCGATAAAAGTGAAAGAGACTGCAACGAAAAAAGGGTTCGAAACCATCCGGTTCGATGCTGCAAAGAAACTTGTTTCCGGCACCATCTCTCTCGAAGAATATTTGCGTGTTCTCGGCTGATCAATCCATTGCAGGGCGGGACCTATCGGTTATCTGCCGTTTCCCCCGCCCAGACAACCATTAAAGGTGAATAATGAAAAAAGCCCTTATTGTCGATGATGCTGAATCGAATCGATTAGTGATCGGTGCTATCGTTTCAGAATACGGCGTTGCCGTGGTATATGCGGAGGACGGCGATGAAGCCGTCCGGAAGTTCGCAGCAGTGAATCCGGATATTGTTTTTATCGATCAGATCATGCCCAACAAGAACGGTTCGGATGCGATCAAACAAATGAAGCTCATCACACCGAACGCGGTTGCTATTCTGATGTCTTCCCTTGCCAGTGAAGAAGAGATACAGGATGTCGTTTTGTCGTGCGGTGCGGATGAATTCTTGCCAAAACCAATTTCGTATGCGGTAATCGGTGATACACTGAGAAAATACAACATCATAGGCTAATTCTAGGACAACTTTTTTTCATGAATCGTACCGACCGTCTTTTTGCTCTTCTTCTGGAAATTCAATCTAATCCCAAGATCACTTCGGAAAAACTCGCTCAACGGTTTGATGTCACCAAACGAACCATCTATCGGGATATCCTTGCCCTGATGGAGGCGAATGTCCCTGTCCATGGGAAAGCGGGAGAAGGATATTCAATCGACGAGGAATATTTTCTTCCGCCTGTTAGTTTTACCAAGGACGAAGCATTGCTGTTGATTCTTGGCGCCGATGCTGTGGGACAACATTTTGACGCACAATATAAAAAAGCAGCACGTTCGGCAGAGAATAAGATCCATGCATCCCTTTCCAAGGAGCTTAAAAAAGAGGTTGCATATCTGAAAAGCTACATCGCCTTCTTTTCCGGCAGCAATGGCGGGAAGGGGAATCTCAATGACGCGATGCAAAAAATCCGCCGTGCGATCATGGAAAAGAAGAGCCTTGCTTTCCGGTATTACAAGCGATATTCCGAAACGACCGAACCGATGGTTCGAGAAGCAGACCCCTATGCATTAACGAATTTCTACGGTAACTGGGCTATGTCCGGCTATGATCACCTGCGAAAAGATTTGCGTATGTTCCGATTGGATCGAATGGAAGCGGTATTGGTGACCGGAAAATCGTTCGAGCGTCCGAAGAACTTCCGTTTTCCACAATTAGCGCGGGAGGACCAATCCAATAAGTCGTTGTATCAGGTGAAAATTTCCCGGGATATTCTTCGATGGGTGAAAGAACAGCCGCCATATAAACTTGTCAAAACGCAAACGAAAAAGGACTACGTCATCCTCACGATCGAATCATCCAACGAAGGATCCATAATCACCTGGCTGCTGCGATGGGGTGAAAAAGCGGAAGCAATAGCCCCTGAATCCTTCCGGGAAAATGTAATGAACACTCTCACCGGTCTTTTGCGTTTCTACACAAAATAATTCCTGCCTTTTAAAGAAAATGTTGCAGCATGTTTCCTGCTGACATAGGGTTGTCACACCCTCCGCGTATCTTTGTAGTGTTGTCTCACACAAACCGGCGGAGGAAACAATGCTTGTCATAAAGATACCCTTAGCGGTAGCATTTCTTATCCGAAAAATCGCGATTGGGATCACCGTTCCACCATTCTCTCCAAATAGAGCACGACATGAAAAAAATTGATTATCAAAAAGGGATGCAGCCACTTTACTCTGCGTCATCGAATGCAGTTGCGATTATTAATATCCCTTCGCTGACATATCTGTTGGTCGACGGAACGGGAGATCCCAACACAACGAAAGAGTACGTCGACGCCATCGAAGTGTTGTATGCCGTTTCCTACACGATTAAATTCATGATCAAGAAAGGGGAGTTGAATATTGATTACCGTGTGTTGCCGCTAGAGGGACTGTGGTGGGTGCCGAAAATGGAAGAATTCAGCACGGATCACAAAGAGGACTGGCACTGGAGAATGATGATCATGCAGCCGGAAATAGTGACACAAAGAATATTCAATGATGCGATGGAGGCTGTGCGAAAGAAAAAACACTTTACAGCGATGGATGCTCTGTCATACACTTCGTACAACGAAGGGAAATGTGCCCAGCTGTTGCATGTAGGGCCGTATCGCGATGAGAAACCGACGATCGACCGTCTGCATGAATATATTGCATTGCAGGGTTTCAAGAGGAGAGGAAAACATCACGAAATTTATTTGAATGATCCCAGGAAAACCTTGCCGGAAAAGTTAAAAACCATCATCCGACAACCGATTCAATGACTATCAATGGTGCACAGTTCTGCTTAAAAACATTCATTACTTGTGTCACTATTTTACACTCATCACCAAACAATCATAAAAAAGGAGTACTATGCAAACGCCCGTATTTGAAGTTGCCGTCTATAAAGTGCAGCCGGAAAAGCTGGATCAATTTCTTCGGATCCAATCGACAGCGCACGATGTCATCAAAAAATTTGAAGGATTCAAATCTCTGCACACACTGCGGTCAATGGAATCATCCGATACGTTTGTCGATTATTGCGAATGGGAATCGCATGACGCTGCTCAGCAGGCAAATGCCAAAGCTGCCGCCATGCCGGAACTGCAGGTGTTTTTTGAGCTGGGAGCCGGCATGCTTACTTTCGGTCATTATACATCATTGTTAATGACTGCCAATCATCATGAATGAGAGGAAAGTAATTCTCTATATCGCCATGAGTCTGGACGGATATATCGCCCGTCCGGACGGCGATATCAGCTGGCTCTCACTTGTTGAACAAAAGGGAGAAGATTACGGCTACGGCGAATTCATCTCGACAGTCGACACTGTGATCATCGGCAGAAAAACATACGATACAGTGTTACGCTTCGGCGTACCGTTCCCGCATTCGGATAAAAAGTGTTTTGTCATCACAAGAACAAACCGGCCCTCTGAGAACAATGTAACATTCTATACAAAGGGAATGGATGAGCTGATTGCCGGATTGCGGGAGATCGATGGAACGAATATTTTTGTGGATGGCGGCGCAGAAATAGTTCATGAGTTACTGCGGCTGGAACTGATTGATGAATACATCATCTCGATAATTCCCGTAATGCTTGGGAGCGGAATACGACTGTTCAACGACCACCATCCCGAACAGAGACTTCGATCAACCTCCATCAAGAAATTTGCCTCCGGACTTGTACAATTACACTATGCGGTAGTGCATTAAACTCCATCGCCAATTATTTTTTCAGAAAGAGAATACAATGAAATCAATGCAGCACATGTATGAGCGATTTGAATATATCGCCGATCGCTGGATCGACAATACCGACCGTTATTCCGAAGAACAGTTTTTGCGAAAACCGGACGATCTTCAATGGTCCGTCGGCCAGGTATATGTCCATTTAATTCAATCCACGAACCAATTCCATCTGCGACAGATTCACCAATGTGTGTCACAACAAGGGATAGTGATGCGCGGGGGGAAGAAACTCCCCGGCGTAATTGCCTTTATGATGGGGATGTTCCCGCCGGTTAGAATTCATGTTCCGCCGTCTCCTTCCTATACACCTGTCCAACCGATCAACAAACACGATGTGATCAGACAGTTGCAGGAGTTAAAGAAGTCAGTGAAAGCCGCACTGCCGGAAGTGGAAAAGGCATCCCCTCGCTGCAAGACGGAACATCCGGCGCTCGGTTATTTGAATGCGCGGGAATGGTTCCAGTTAATTCCGATGCATTTCCATCATCATCGCAGACAGCAGTCTCGATTGAATACATTCCTTGCTGACATTCATTGAGTCCGGTCATAGGCGGGATCGCAATATCTTTTGTGCTGCAAAAGAAATAGTGTGAATTAAAGAAATGGCATATAGTTAATCATCAATCATCGAGAGATTATTATGGAAAAATATCGCTGTCAATGGGCGGGAACAGATCCGCTCTATAATTTATATCATGATACGGAGTGGGGTGTTCCGGTTCATAACGATAAGAAATTGTTCGAGATGCTTATTCTTGAGGGAGCACAGGCAGGGCTGAGCTGGATCACCATCCTTCGAAAAAGGGAAGCGTATCGGAAAGCGTTCGATCAATTCGAACCTAAAAAGATCATTAAGTACGATGCCGGAAAAGTACGACAATTGATGGCGAACGAAGGCATTGTCCGCAATCGGTTAAAGATCGCTTCTGTTATTACCAACGCTGAATCATTTCTTACAGTCCAAAAGGAGTTTGGCAGCTTCGACGAATACATTTGGAGTTTTGTGGGAGGAAAGCCGTTGGTCAACAAACGCAAATCCATACGCGACATACCTCCATCTACTCCAGAGTCCGAAGCGATGAGCAAGGATTTAAAAAGGCGTGGTTTTCGGTTTGTCGGTTCGACCATCTGTTATGCCTTCATGCAGGCGTGCGGTATGGTGAACGACCATGAACTGAATTGCCACCGATATAAAGAAGTCGGTTGATTCACTGCTGCATTTCTTGAAACTCTCCAGAATTTTGCGCATTTTAAGGTAGGGACGACACTTGCGTCCCTATTTTTCTTATGCGCAAGGCCAAAATTAAAAGAAAAACGAAGGAAACGGATATTTCCGTTTCCGTAGTGTTGAACGGCAACGGAACATCTACCGTTTCCACTGGTATTGGATTTCTGGATCATATGCTCGACTTGTTTGCGAAGCATGGTATGTTCGATATTGTTGTCTCCTGCAAGGGAGACCTTCATGTGGACGATCATCATACAACAGAGGATATTGGAATCGCACTCGCCAAAGCATTTTCCAATGCACTTGGGGATAAAAAAGGAATTGCCCGATATGGAACAGCATACGTGCCGATGGACGAATCTCTCGCACGCTGTGTAGTGGATCTGAGCGGCCGTTCCGCGTTGGTATTCCATGCCGAATTCAACCGGAAAAAAGTCGGAGATCTTTCCACAGAAATGATAGAACATTTCTTTCAGTCTTTTGCGGAAAACCTGAAAGCAAATATCCATCTCGAAGTGTTATACGGCAAAAACACTCATCATAAAATAGAGGCATTGTTCAAGGCGTTCGCCCGTGCAATGCGTCAGGCATGCGAACGCGATCCCCGCGTGAAGGGAGTCCTTTCCACGAAGGGCAAACTGTGATAGGGATCGTCGATTATCATTTGAACAATCTTCGTTCTGTTCAAAAAGCGTTCGAAAAGGTGGGAGGACAGGCGTTCATCTCGGATGATCCGAAGGAACTTCGGAAAGCGGAAAAGCTCGTGCTCCCCGGTGTCGGCGCCTTCGGACAGGCAATGGAGAATCTGCGGACGATGGGACTTGAAGAGATATTGAAGGATCACGCTGCATCGGCGCGACCGTTACTCGGTATTTGTCTCGGCATGCAGTTGTTGTTCACAAAAAGTTACGAGCTTGGCAGTTTTGAAGGATTGGGATTCATCGAAGGAGAAGTAAAGCTTTTTCCTTCAACAGTCAAAGTGCCGCATATGGGATGGAACCAGGTGGAGATCGTCCGGCAATCACCATTGTTGAAAGATGTTGAAGACAAAAGTTTTGTCTATTTTGTCCATTCGTATTATGTTGAACCGAAGGGGAACGTGACGTTGACACAGACTGAATATGGATCCCGTTTTTCTTCTATCATTCAACAGAACAATATCTTCGGCATTCAATTCCATCCGGAAAAGAGTCAGCGGACCGGATTACAGTTATTGAAAAATTTTGCGGAACTCTAATGTTACTCATCTTACCTGCAATCGATATTAAGGACGGGCGCTGTGTCCGTCTCGTTCAAGGTGCACCCGGAACGGAGAAAATCTATTCCGATGATCCTGTGCAGATGGCCATTCTATGGCGTGGGGAAAATTCAAAAACACTGCATGTGGTAGATCTGGATGGGGCATTCGACGGGAAAATGAAGAATCTGGATGTGCTGCAGCGGATGATGAAAGCGGTAGATATTCCGATTCAAATCGGCGGAGGCATCCGTTCGTATGAACAGGTGAAACAGTTATTCGATATCGGTGTGTATCGCGTCGTCATCGGTACCGCGGCAATCGACGATCCGGACCTGGTGTCGCGCTGCGTGAAAGATTTCGGTGCACGGAAGATCGTTGTCGGCATCGACGCCAAGAACGGTGTTGTGATGACCAAAGGATGGCAGGAAAACACCGGCATCGAAGCGGTCTCGCTGGCACTCAACATGAAATCGCTCGGAGTCTGTAGAATCGTCTATACGGATATTACGAGGGATGGAATGTTAGCCGGACCGAATTTTGAAGCGATCCGGGAAATGGCGGAAAAATCAGGATTGCGTGTGACAGCGTCAGGCGGTGTTTCCGGATATCAGGATCTGATAAAACTGCAGGATCTGGAAAAGTACGGCGTCGATTCTGTCATTGTTGGGAAGGCACTGTACGAGAACAGGTTCTCGTGTCAGGCGTTATGGCGTGAAAACGAAAGTATTTTGGACGATCTCGGTCCGACGAGAAGAATCTGATATGCTGGCAAAACGGATCATACCCTGTTTGGATGTTGATAATGGCAGAGTGGTGAAAGGGACGAACTTCGTCGACTTGGTCGATGCCGGCGATCCCATAGAACAGGCAAAATACTACGATCGAGAAGGGGCCGATGAATTGATCTTTTTAGACATCACGGCGTCGTCGGACAATCGGTCTACGATGGTCGATGTTGTAAGAAGAACTGCTGAGGAAGTGACCATACCTTTCACGATTGGCGGTGGTATTAGGACAACGGACGATATGCGATTGATGCTCCGCAGCGGCGCGGACAAAGTGAGCATCAATACAGCTGCAGTGAACAGACCGGAATTAATTAACAATGGCGCAGAGCAATTCGGAGTTCAATGCATTGTCGTCGCGATCGACGCAAAAGAAATAATTCCAGGTAAATGGAAGGTTTTTATCCACGGAGGCAGGACTGAAACTCCATTGGACGTTGTAGAATGGGCACAACAATGCGAGCAGCGGGGAGCAGGGGAGATCATGCTGACGAGCATGGATCGGGACGGTACCAAGGATGGATACGATATAGAATTGTTGAAGAGGGTAACGAGCGCAGTCAGAATACCGGTGATTGCCAGCGGCGGTGCGGGAAACCTTGATCATCTCTATCAGGCATTTGCGCAGGCGGATGCAGACGCTGTGCTTGCTGCATCCATTTTCCATTTCCGGCAGTACACCATCGGACAGGCGAAGGATTTTCTGAGATCAAAAAATATTCTCGTGCGGACGTAGTGTATTTGGGCCGCTAGCCGGTGAAGAAAGAGGAACGATTTTTTATGAAACTACTTGATGATGTAAAATATGATGCACAAGGGCTTGTTCCCGCAATTGCGCAGGATGAGAAGACCGGCGATATCCTGATGATGGCGTGGATGAATCGTGAAAGTCTTGAAGAGACGGTCCGGACGAAACGAGCAGTATACTTCAGCCGATCACGCAACAAACTATGGCGCAAGGGAGAAGAATCCGGCAATGTGCAGGAGGTCAAATCCATTCATCTTGACTGCGATGCCGATGTCGTCCTGCTCCGCATTCGTCAGGTCGGTGAAGCGGCCTGTCATACCGGCCACCGCACTTGTTTCTATCGCGAAGTGATCGATGGTGGAAATGCCTACAATGAAAAGAATGATATCATGTTCGATCCCAAAGCGGTCTACCACAAATGAAGATTACCGTTATCGGACATTTCTGCGTGGATGTGTTTCATCATACCGATGGTACCGAAGAACGAAAGTTCGGCGGAATCTTCCATTCCGTTTCGGCATTCGCCAATCTGGCATCGGACCGGGATTCGATCTGTCCTGTGTTCGGGGTCGGCGAAATGGAGATGGAATCCCTGCGCTCTGCATTATCGCAGTATAAGAATATCGACCTCTCCGGATTGTATCAATTTACCGGCCCGTCAAATGATGTACACTATTTTGACGATCAACCAAACGAATGTTCCAAGAATATCGCCGCACCCATCCCGTATGCTCACATTAAAAAATTCCTGAATGCGGACGGTATCTATATTAATTTGATCTCGGGAAAGGATATCACCGTCGAAACCATCGACGAGATACGCCTGGAAGTCCGCGGAAAGAAGATCCCGATCCATCTGGATATGCATTGCCTTACCCTGAATGTTCATGAGGACGGCACACGCAGTTCATCCCCGGTGGCGGATTGGCGGCGTTGGTGTTTTATGACGGATAGCGTGCAGATGAATGAACAGGAAGCGTCGGACCTGACCGTAGACCATTTCTCCGATGAACTGTTGGCGAAACAGATGATGCCGCTGATGGTGAATGCCTTTGTCGTTACCCGGGGAAAGAACGGCGCGACTATGTATCAGGAAGAACATAAACAGTTGATGATCACGGAGATCGTCAATGAACAGCATAGTGATCCCGTCTCAACAATCGGATCAGGGGATATCTTCGGAGCTTCGTTCCTCTATGCGTATATGAGAAAGAAGAATTATCAGGACGCAGTGAATTTTGCGAACAAAGCAGCAGCCCACAGTACGAAATTCTCGTTGACCGAAAAGCACCGTCAATTGAAGGCGATGAGGGAACAATTATGAAACGTGTGCTGGTGTGCGGCAGCAACGGACTGCTGGGTCAGCGTCTTGCGTGGCTGTTGGATGCGGATGAGGAATATGAAGTGCTGCATACGTCGCATCACCGTTCCTTTGCACAGCCGGAGATCTTGATCGATTATACCCAGTTGGACATTTCCAACCGGAGCGATGTGAAGAGTCTGGTGACAAGTTTTCGTCCTGATGTGATTCTGAATGCAGCGGCAATGACCAATGTCGATGCCTGTGAACGCGAGCGGGAACAAGCATGGAAGATGAATGTTACTGCGGTTGAAAATCTCGTCGAGGTCAGCCGGAGGATCGGCGCACGATTGGTACACGTTTCAACAGATTATGTGTTTGACGGGAAAACGGGAAATTATTCCGAAACGGACAGGGTCAATCCTGTTAATTATTACGGCAAAACGAAACTTGCCGGTGAGAATGTGCTGATCTCCAGCGGCATCGACTTTGCGATCCTCCGTACGATTGTGGTATACGGAACAGGTGTGAATGTAAAGAACAATTTTGCACTATGGGTGCTCAACAATTTAAGCGATCGAAAACCGATTCGATGTGCGGTTGATCAGATCAGCAATCCCACACATGTGCACGATCTGGCCATGGTGATGAAACAATGTCTTGAATTTGATGCGCGGGGAATCTTCCATGTGGCAGGTGCAGAGCCGATAAGCCGGTACGATTTTGCACTGCGCGCAGCAGAAGTCTTCGGGTATGATCCGTCGCTGATCGCCAGGTCGAAGTCATCCGATCTTGAACAGCTTGCGCCGCGGCCTTTGCACACCACCTTTACCATTGAAAAGACAAAGCGGATTTTCCGGTACCATCCCATGAATATCACGCAGGGTCTAAAATTGCTTCAGGAAGAACTAACAGGGATCCATCTTAATTGATATGAAAAACATCCTTCTCTTTTCTGCCGCTCTCGCGGTTTCGTTATTCGTCGCATCATGTTCATCGTCGGAAAAGGCGATCGAACCGGAAGGGCTCAAACCTTCAACGGGATTATCAAGCCAATTCAAAATGCTGTCGATTAATACCCAGCATGGTTTGAAGGACAAAACCGACGTAAGGAAATTTGCAGAATGGGTGAAATCGACCGGTGCGGAACTGGTTGCGGTGCAACAGATCATCCGGGCAACCGAGTCGAAACCGGAATTCGATGCATATAATGAATTGTTGAAACGATTGGATATGCGCGGCACCTTTGCCAAAGCGAGATATTATCAAGGATGGGATTCGGGCAATGCACTCTTCTGTCTCTATCCGTTGCTGCAGTCCAATGCCTATATGCTCCCGACGGGGAAAGGGAAAACGAGGCGGTCCCTCTCTTATGGAGTGTTCGAAATGGGATTAAAATCACTGGCGTTTGCTTCAACCGATTTGGATGACGAAGATTTGAGCGAACGGGTGAAACAGGTGTATGAAATTCTGTCAATTAAAGAATCCCAAAAAGAGATTCCATTGATTGTTGCCGGAAATTTCGGGGAATCTCCGAAAGGAAAGGCGCCGGCTAAAATGCTTGCACAATATCTCTGCGCCAACAGTGCAGGGCAGCAGACCAATTCGATCGGACAGCATGTCTATCTGCCGGCGGACGGTAAGATGAAAGTGATCTCAACTGAAAAAATGCATTATCGAACATTGAACGCAACCGGCATCCTGGTGACGGTTGAAGTGACACAATAGGAATCCTTATGTTAGACTTAAAATTCATCCGTGAAAATACAGATATTGTAAAGAAGGGTATCATTGCAAAACGGTGCGAGGATAATATCGATGCGATCCTGGCGCTGGACAATCAGCGCAGAACGCTTATCGGTGAAGGGGAAGGGTTGAAAGCAAAACGGAACGAAGTTTCCGCTAAAGTCGGCGCAATGAAAAAAGCTGGGCAGGACGCTGCTACAGTCATTGAAGAGATGAACAGCGTAAAATCCCGTATTCAGCAGATTGATGAAGAATTGAAAACAGTCGAGGAAAAGCTGGAAGAGCTTCTGCTCACCGTTCCGAATATTCCGCATCCTTCCGTGCCGGTCGGTTCGACACCGGAAGACAACAAAACGATCTTCGAATGGGGCGAACATCCTAAAGCAGATTTCCCTTTGAAACCACACTGGGAGATCACCAGCAAACTGGGAATTATAGATTTTGACCGTGGTTCGAAAGTCTCCGGTGCAGGATTTCCATTTTACGTCGGGAAAGCGGCGACGCTGCAGCGTGCATTGATCAATTTCTTCCTGGATCAAGCGGCCGAACACGGTTATGTAGAACTGCAGGCACCGATCGTGGTGAACAAGGATAGCGCTCGCGGCACTGGCCAGATACCGGACAAAGAGGATATGATGTATGTTGCAACGCGGGACGAACTTTACATGATCCCGACGGCCGAAGTACCGGTGACCAATTTCCACCGGAAAGAAACTTTTGAAGAAAAAGATCTGCCGGTAAAATACGCCGGATATACTCCCTGTTTCCGCAGGGAGGCCGGTTCCTACGGGAAAGATGTCCGCGGTTTGAACCGTCTGCACCAATTTGATAAAGTCGAATTAGTGAAATTTGTTCATCCGTCAACTTCATACGATGAACTCGAATCTCTCCGCGCCGATGCGGAACGATTATTACAGCTTCTCGGTTTACCATATCGCGTGTTATTAATGTGCACCGGCGATATGGGATTCACCCAGACGAAGAAGTACGATCTGGAAGTGTGGGCAGCGGGCCAGCAGAAATGGCTGGAGGTTTCCTCCTGCAGTAATTTTGAAACGTTTCAATCCCGTCGCATGCAGATAAAATACAAATCCCGTGAAACCGGCAAACCGGAATTCGTGCATACATTAAACGGTTCGGGACTGGCTTTACCGAGGATTGTTGCAGCACTCATTGAGAACAATCAAACACCGGAAGGGAAAGTGATCGTGCCAAAGGTTCTGCAGCAATACACCAGATTTGCAGTGATCGAATAATTCTAATAGTCCAATCGTACAGCAGCACACCATGAGGAACGGTCTGTCGGCCGTTCCTATTTTTTAGATTTGAATGAGATCCCTTAACCGCCTCCTCCCGTATCTTGCCCGGTATAAAAAGACGCTGCTCCTAGGATTGCTCTCAGTTATTGTGAGCAACCTGTTTGCTGTCGCGACACCGTGGTTCATCGGAGAGGCGATCGATGAATTGAAAAGGGGGCTTGAAACGAGGTCGTTGCAGCATACGGACCTGGCGTACTATTCGGTGATTGTCGTCAGTTTTTCTCTCATCGCCGGAGTGATGTTGTTTTTCACTCGTCAAACGATTATTGTGGTCTCCCGGAAGATTGAGTACGATCTGCGCAACGATTTTCTGGCACACATTCAAAAACTTCCTCTGTCATATTTCCAAAATACACCTACCGGCGATTTGATGGCGCATGCAACCAATGACATCAGCGCCGTACGGAACGTACTCGGGCCGGGTATCATGTATCCTGCAGATACACTGATGACCCTTTCAATGTCCCTTACACTGATGTTCGTCAAAGACTGGCAGCTCACACTCCTTGCGCTCATTCCGATGCCGTTCGTCTCCTATGCTGTCTATTATCTGGGGAAAGTGATCCACGAAAAATTCAATGAGCGGCAGGAACAATACTCCATCCTAACCACGAAAGCGCAGGAAAATCTCTCCGGTGCCCGTGTTGTGAAAGCATATGTTCGCGAAGAATATGAGATCAGTCAGTTCCGCATCGCCAGCCTGGAATATTTTAAGAAGAACCTTGTCCTTGCGAAGACACAATCCATCATGTGGCCGCTAATGTTCATATTAGTTGGTTTGTCCATTATCATCACAATCTATATGGGCGGATTGAAAGTGATTAACGGCGAAATGACCATAGGAACATTGACAGCATTCATGACCTATCTTTCTCTGTTGATCTGGCCGATGATTGCCTTCGGATGGGTCACCAATATGTGGCAGCAAGGTGCCGCGTCCATGAAAAGGCTTGCGAAGATTTTCGATACCGTACCGGATATCCGCGATACTGAAACAACGGATTCTTCGATTGAAACAATCGTAGGAGAGATTACTTTCCGGAATGTTGATTTCACTCATTCTGGTGCTCATAAACCGACTCTGCAACAGATCAATTTGACCATTCCCAAAGGCTCCACCCTGGCGATTGTGGGTTATACTGGTGCGGGAAAGAGTTCACTAGTAAATTTGATACCACGCTTATATGATGTGACCGGAGGAGAACTGCTCATTGACGGAATCGATGTGCGTAAGATTCCGCTGGAAGTGCTTCGGAAACATGTGGGGTATGTGCCGCAGGAAACATTCCTGTTTTCCGACTCTATTGCGGAAAATATCCGTTACGGAGATGATGAGGCGCAGCGCGAAATGATCCATGAAGCAGCGGAAGTGTCGCAGATAGCAAAGGACGTCGCGGATTTTCCCCAGCGGTTCGAGACGATGCTCGGTGAGCGGGGCATCACGCTTTCCGGAGGACAAAAACAACGGACAAGTATTGCACGGGCGATACTTCGCAAACCGAAAATATTGATTCTTGATGACGCACTCTCCGCCGTCGACACCTATACTGAAGAAAATATCCTTCAGCAATTGCGGAAGATTATGAACGGGAGAACAAGCATCATCATCGCCCATCGGATTTCCACGGTGAAAGATGCGGATAATATTATAGTGTTGAATGACGGAAAGATCACCGAACAGGGAACGCACGAACAGCTCGTGGCGCTCAACGGCATTTATGCAGGGTTGTACCAGAAGCAGCTTTTGGAAAAGGAACTGGAAGATTTATGAGTCAAATCCAGGATGATGAAATATTAGGGAAGGCATACGATGCGCAACTGATGCGCCGTTTGGTGATTTATCTCCGTCCGTACCGATGGCAGGTGTTTCTGGCGATCGTGCTGTCGCTGGCGGTATCGGCTCTCGAAGCGGTCCGTCCGTACTTTACGAAAATTGCTGTCGATGTCAACATCGCGCAACAAGACAGGGAAGGATTGCTGGAGACGACGATCCTTTTCCTGTTGTTGCTGATTATCCGCGGCATTGCCCAGTATTATAATGCGTACATCACACAGAAGATCGGTCAGCAGACAATCTTTGATCTGCGGATGGAACTATTTCGTCATCTTCAAAAACTTTCGATGAAATTCTATGATAAGAATCCTATCGGCAGGCTGATAACGCGCGTAACGAACGATGTTGAAGTGCTGAACGAAATGTTCTCTTCCGGTATCGTGATGGTGTTCAGCGATGTGTTCATGATCATCGGTATTGTTTGGTTCATGTTCGCAATGAACATACCGTTAGCCCTTCTTTCTCTCAGCGTGCTTCCATTCCTGATTTACGGAACATTCCTTTTCCGGAAAAAAGCGCGCGAGGCATATCGTGAAGTTCGACTTTACATCGCCCGAATCAACACCTTCATGCAAGAACATATCACCGGCATGCTGGTCGACCAGATCTTCAATCGCGAAAAGAAAGCGTATGCGGAGTTTGAACAGCACAATGCCGGTCACCGTGAGGCGAACATAAAATCGATCTTCTATTACGCGATTTTCTATCCATGCGTAGACTTGATCGGAGCAGTCTCTGTCGGTTTGATCATCTGGTATGCCGGAGGTAATGCTCTGGAAGGGACGGTAACGATTGGAACGGTGATGGCGTTCCTTCAATTCAATGAAATGTTCTGGCGGCCGATACGAGATCTCTCGGAAAAATATAATATTATGCAGACCGCCATGGCTTCCTCAGAGCGGATATTTAAGTTATTGGATGACAATTCTTTTATCGAAGAAACTGCCGATCCGAAACCGTTTGGCAAGATTTCCGGCAAGATCGAATTCCGGAATGTCTGGTTTGCTTATAATGACAGGCCGGGGGAAGAACAGTGGGTGCTGAAAGACGTTTCGTTTACTATCAATCCCGGTGAAACAGCGGCATTCGTCGGTCATACCGGTGCTGGTAAAACGACCATAATCAATCTACTCTCCCGTTTTTATGATATTCAAAAAGGAGAGATTCTGATTGATGATGTCAATATCCGCGATGTTGCGCTCTCCGAACTTCGTCAGCACATCGCTGTTGTGCTGCAAGATGTGTTCCTGTTTTCCGGCGATATTAAGGGGAATATTAATCTTGGAAATGAAAAGATCTCCCTCGAAGAGATTCGTGCCGCCGCCGGCATCGTTGGGGTTGATCGATACATTGATTCACTGCCGAAGCAGTATGATGAAGAAGTGAAAGAACGTGGAGCAACCCTCTCCGTCGGCCAAAAACAACTTCTCTCGTTTGCCCGTGCTCTGGCGTTTAATCCAGCGATTCTGGTGCTGGATGAAGCGACTTCCAGTGTCGATACCGAAACGGAACTGCTCATTCAAAAAGCGATCCAAAAACTGCTTTTTCATCGAACGGCCATTGTCATCGCTCACCGTCTATCGACAATTCAAAATGCCGATACAATCGTGGTAATGCATAAAGGCGAAATCCGCGAAATGGGGACGCATCAGAAACTGCTCTTGCAGAAGGGAATCTATTATAAGCTGTATCTGCTGCAATATAAAGAGCAGGAAGCTGCATAGAATTTAATCCGCTTCTTGCTCCTTCACTCCATTTTCCCTATGTTCATTCAAATAATATCATTACTCAATTGTTTGGAGTTGGAACATGTCATTCAAAGGTAAAGTCGTTACGCTCGAACGGCATATCATCGAGGGAGAACGCGCTCATCCCGGGGCAACAGGGCATTTTTCAAATGTGCTGCGAGACCTGACACTGGCGATCAAAATCATCTGGCGGGAAGTGAACAAAGCTGGTTTGGTAAACATCATCGGCCTGGCGGGGACACAAAATATTCACGGCGAAGTGGTGAAAAAACTTGATGTCTTTGCGGATGAGACCATATTTAAAGCGATGGATCATGGCGGACATCTCTGCGTTATGGGATCGGAAGAACATGAAGATATCCTGAAAATTCCGGCGGAATATCCCAAAGGGAGATATGTATTGTTATTCGATCCATTGGATGGATCATCGAACATCGATGCCAATGTCAGTATTGGTACGATCTTTTCCATCTACCGCCGGGTAACACCAAGCGGGGATGGAACACTCGAAGATTGTGTGCAACCGGGATATAAGCAGCTGGCCGCTGGTTATGTCGTATACGGATCAAGTACAATGCTGGTGTATACCACCGGGGACGGGGTGCATGGATTCACCCTCGATCCCAGCATCGGCGAATTCCTCCTTTCCCACGAGAATATCAAGATTCCGCAACGCGGCAAGATCTACAGTGTGAATGAAGGGAATTATAAATGGTGGGAGCCGGGTATGAAGAAATACATCAAGTATTTGCAGGAAGAGGATAAGGCAACACAACGACCTTATTCTGCCCGATATATTGGATCGTTGGTGGCGGACGTTCATCGCACATTGTTGTACGGCGGGATATTTGTTTATCCCGGCGATTCGCGCAATCCGAAAGGGAAACTGCGGCTGATGTACGAAGGGAACCCTATCGCATTCATTGTTGAACAGGCAGGCGGAAGGGCGATTGACGGGAGCCAACGCATTCTGGATGTTGTTCCTACATCTTTGCATCAAAAAACACCCGTTTTTGTGGGGAGCGAAGAAGACGTGACAGTGTGTGAGAAGTTTTTACGGGAGCAATAGCAACGACGATCTCATTCAAAATAAAAATCCCCCGTAATTTTTCGGGGGATTTTTATTTCCTGACATCAATTATTGTTTAGCGTAATTTTGCCCGTGCCCGTCTAATATATTCACTCGTTGGATACATATCCACCAATTTCTGATATTCGGAACGGGCTTTGGAACGATCGCCGAGCAGTTCATAGCTCCGGGCGATCATCAATTGTGCATCATCCCTCTTCTCCGAATATTTATATCCCTGCACGAGTTGGAAATGCTGGATGGCCTGCGAGAAATCTTTCAGTTGAAAACTGCATTCTCCAAGCCAATAATGGCAATTGTCTGCATAATCATCTTTGATGCCGGAATTGAGCAGCATCTGGAGCTCGTTCATGGCATCACGGTAATTTCTACTCTTTGTCTTGCCCACTGCTCCTTCATACGCCCTTATCTCTTCGGCAGAGGAGGATCCGGGTGCTGCTGCGCGATGTTCGATCCTCGCTGGTTCGCTCTTTTTCGGAGCAGTGGCGAGAGCAGCATTTGCTGCTTCCAGATCCGAAATCTTATTGGTGAGATCGCGGTTTGATTGTTGTAAACCTGAGTTCTCATCTTTCAATTGCATATTTTCGGTCTTAATAGCATCCAATTCTCCTTGCAACTGTTCTTTTGTCGGACCTTCAGGCTGAGCAGGCTGTTCTTGGACCGGTTGTTCAACCGGTGCGGGTTGTTCCTCGGCAGGTTGCTCTTCTGTGATGGTTTCTTCTTCCGCAGGTATCTCTTCCGGGGGTGCTTCTTCGGAGATACCGGTATCGGTGACCATTTCATCTTCTGCGGCCGCTTCGCCCGATCCACCGCATCCGATCAGCGCTATTGAAAGGAAAGCGACAAATAACAAAAGTCGTAGCGAAGATAATTGAAACATGATTCCTCCCGAGAATATTCTATAGTGTGATGAAATCTTATAGAATGTATTAATAGCGCGTTGAAAAGTCAAGCCGGCTTTTTACTTTGTGACCGCGCTAATACGGCAAATTGATGCTGAATTTGTGCGACAATCGCATCCGGTACACCATCATAATGTTTGGACTGCAGCCGCATATCGCATATTTCATTAACGTAATCTACTGCCACGAACAGTCCATCGTTTGTCAGTGCAATCTCGGAGGAGAAGAATTCCAGTTTGCACACCTTGTGAATGGTCAGAATCATGGAGTGCAGCTTCTGCAGTTTGAATCTACGCTCTTCCTGTTTCGTCAGCACACGATAAATATGTGTTTGATGGTCCCACCAACAAATGATGGTGATCCCGAACGCATAGAAGACACGGAACCACGCGACATTTCCGTTAAATTTCGCCGGACTAATTGTTTCCTGGAGTAGGTAGGTATCGTTTTTATGATGTTGTCGTGTTTCGAGAATTTCTTTTAAAGTCTCGGCTCCCACCACAACGCCCAATCCGCCCCCGGTAGTATAGGCAGGTTTAATAATGAATGGCCGTCCCAAATGGGCAAGTTCGGTTAAGCTGAGTTCGACTTCTTGTTTCTTATTATACGGTGAGATGATGATGGTATACGGAACGTGAATTCCCGCGTGCATTAGCGCCAGGTGCATATTGGCTTTATCTTTTGCAAACTCCACATGGTCGTAGCTATTAAAGATGAATGTTTTGCTGCGGGAGATCAGTTTGGCCAGGGGAATGAAATTTTCATCAGAATCGGAAGCTCTGTCCAGAAATGAGCGAAAAACGATCTTTTTCAACCGGACTTGCCGGATAATCGATTCGACATTATGAGGTTCGATCCGAAAGGTGGAAAGGCCGAAGGTAATGCATTCATTCTCAATGCCATAGATGAAATCCCGGTCATATTCCCAATCCCATGCCAATCCAATATCAAAGATCTCAGCCATATTCAGGATTATCCTAACAGTAATTTCGTATCATGGTGCATCGCTTCAACCGTTTTGAAATGTTTCATTGTTCCTGCTTTCAATTCCTGTGTTGATTCGTCGTTAACGAACGTTCACCCGATGTAGGTGTGAATACTTTCCGGATGTTCCTTTCACAATCCGACAGATTCGTCCATATTGAAAGAAATAAATCCCTTTTTGAATATCGCGATCAATTCGCGGCACCAGTCAAAGAGTGAAGCGGCAGAAGGGAATTTGAGGATGAAGAGATTGAGTATTGAAAGGTTGAATGTACGGATATGCTGTGCATTAAAATCTGCAGTCCATGTGCTGACAGGATTGTAGGACGGAAGAATGATAATGCGCACGGAGTACCTTTCAGAGAATGGTAGCAATATAAAAAAATAGAAGGATTCTTTTCACTTTTATTTTTATCTTGCTCCCCCATGGGAATCGCCAAAAAAAACATCGCGATCATCTTCGGCACCCGCCCGGACACGATCAAACTCGCTCCCGTTATCCAGGAGCTGCAGCGATACGAACAGTTTTTTACCGTATGCCAGATCACGACTGCGCAGCACCGTGAAATGCTCGATGATGTGCTTTCAGTGTTTTCCATAAAACCGCAGTATGATTTGAACGTGATGGGACATCGGCAATCACTCTCGACCCTTGCTCAGCATATACTGGAAAAACTGGATTATGTGCTGGCGATGGAAAAACCGGATCTTGTCGTAGTACAGGGGGATACGGCAACGACCTTTGTCTCCAGTCTCGCATCCTTCCACCGGAAGATCCCGATCGCACATGTTGAAGCAGGATTACGCACAATGGATAAACTGCAGCCGTTTCCGGAAGAAACCTACCGCCGGTTAACATCACATATTGCAGATATTCATTTCACGCCGACGCCGTCCGCCACAAAAGCGCTGATCAGGGAAGGAATTCCGAAAACGTCGATCGTATGCACCGGTAATACTGTGATCGATGCGTTGCAGCAGACCGTGAAGCCGGGGTATTCCTTCAGTTCCAGACATGTGAACGAAGTGATCGGCCAAAAAAAGAGAATTGTCGTTGTGACGACGCACCGCAGGGAGAATCTGGGGGAGCCGCTGCTGAGAATTTGCGAAGCATTGCGAGAGGCTGCCGCACTCCATCCCGAAACGAACTTTGTCTTTCCGGTGCATTTGAATCCCGCCGTGCGGGATACCGTTTTCAGCATTTTGAAGGGAGTGTCCAATATTGTGTTGATGGAGCCGTTGAACTATTCCGACTTCATCAATCTGATGGCGCTCTGCTATGCGGTGATAACCGATTCCGGAGGATTACAGGAAGAGGCGCCGGCGCTCGGTAAGCCGGTGCTGGTGATGCGCGATGTGACGGAGCGGCCGGAAGCAGTCCGTTACGGTTCCGTAAAATTGATCGGAACAGAAAAGGAATCCATCCTGGCCAATATGCATAAGCTGCTGAGTAATGAAAGGATGTATCGTTCGATGGCTGGCGCGGTCAATCCGTACGGCGACGGGAAAGCATCCGAACGCATCGTTGCTTCTTTATTGAACCGGTTTGGATTTGCGAAAAAGAAACCAAAGGAATTTGTTCCGAAAGCGCCGTAAAGCCTGTTTCGTTCGCGAACAGAAAAAGCGGACAGGGGAATGTTAATTTGAGCGATGCTATTGCGAGGATATTGATTTCAGATATCGATAGATCTCTACTTGTGACTCAAATGGTTTTTGGTCTTCTCCCTTTTTATACGCATTCTTCAACTGTTTCTCGATCACCCTCGCTTTTACCGAATCCTTTAAATGCATAGAGAGAATTTCCCGAATTGTTCGTTTGATCGATTCATCATAGATCGGGAATGCCACTTCCACTCGCCGGTTGAGATTCCGCATCATCCAGTCCGCCGATGAAAGATACATAATCTCATTCCCGGCGTTATGGAAAAGATACACGCGCGAATGTTCCAGAAATCTGCCGACGATACTGATGGCGGAGATATTTCGGCTGAACGATTTCTCGCCGGGCACCAGGCAGCAAATACCCCGTACGATGATTGAGACTTTCACTCCCGCATCGCTTGCATCATACAGTTTTTGAATCATCTGGCGGTCTTCCAGCGAGTTCATTTTTAAAATGATCGAAGCTGGCTTTCCGACCCTGGCGTTGTCAACCTCCTGATCGATACATTCCATCATGGTGGACCGGAGCTTAAACGGCGCTGCGAGCAGATGCCGGGCTTTGACGGTATTCGTTTTTTTGTTGAGATACTGGAAGATCTCGAACATCTCATTGGTCAACCGGAGATCGGAAGTAAAAAGCCCGAAATCACTGTAGATGGTTGCAGTCTTCTCATTAAAGTTCCCCGTCCCCAAATATCCGTATCGCCGTTTCACTGTTCCCTCTGTTCGGCTGATGAGCAACAGCTTGGCGTGAACCTTCAGTTTTGGAATGGTAAAAAGAACTTTCACCTTCGCTTTCCGGAGTTCTTCTGCCCAATAGATGTTCGATTCCTCATCGAATCGCGCAGTCAATTCAACGAATGCGGTTACCTGTTTCCCTTTATTCGCGGCATCGATCAATAACGAAATAATCCTGGATTGGGAAGCAATACGATAGAGCGTAATCCGGATCTGGTTCACAGCAGGATCGTTCGCCGCCTGTTCCAGCAGCCGGATGACCGGAGCATAAGAATGGTACGGATAGTGCAGCATCCAGTCCTTTTCGGACATTGCAGCGAACATGGTTGGATACTTTTCTAGTTCCGGAATTGTCAACTGCGGCAGCGGTTCAAACATCGGCAGGCGCTGTTCCGGATTTGGGAAAGTGAAAAAATCGCTGAAGTTGTGGTATCGTCCTCCGGGGATCATCTCTTTTTCCGAAAGTTTCAACGCTTGTTTCATAACATTCTGGAACTCTTCCGGCATTGCCGCATCGTACAGAAATCGGGACGGTGCACCGGTCTTTCGAGTTTTTACCGCTTTACGGAGGACCTCGACGAAATCCCCATTAATTTCATCTTCAAAATATAACTCCGCATCCCGGGTCAGTTTGATGCCGTACGACGCGATGATCTCGTACGCCGGGAAGATAAAAGAAAGGTTCTTGCGGATGACGTCATCCAAAAAGACGATGAAGTATTTTTTTTCAAGCTTCGGTAATTCGATGAACCGGGAGCATTGAGAGGTCGGAAGCTCAACAATAGCAAATTCGATCTTCGCCGGGACCGCATCGCGTTGTTTCAACTGGACGACGAGATATAATTGACGGTTTTGCAGGAACATGTCGTTCCGGTTCTTCTGCAGAAACGTGATCTTGATATGCGGGAGGATGTTCTCTTTGAAATATTTCTCCAGATATTTTTGCTGCGATGTCCGAAGTTCTTTTTCGGAGATCAGGAAAACACCATGGGACCGCATCTCTTTCATCAGCTGATTTCGAAAGATGCTGCCGTACTCTTCCTGTTGTTTCTTCACTGTACGGTGGATCTGATCGAGCAATTCGTCCGGATCGATATCGTACTTTTTCTTCGCCTTCTTCCGGAATCGCGCCAACGAGCGGATGGAGGCGACGCGAACGCGAAAGAATTCGTCCGAATTGGAAGAATAGATCGCCAGGAACTTCAACCGTTCATACAGTGGATTGCGCGGATCCTTCACCTCCTGAAGGACACGGTAGTTGAACGCCAACCAGCTGATCTCGCGGTTGTTGAATTTCTTGGCGTCCGTCGCGACTGTTTCGGAAAAGAATTTAAAAATATCAAATGAGGAAAGATCCATGCGGTAAGATAGGAAATATAATGCCGAACAGCAGTCCGGCAGAAAAAGATTACAATTTCATAAAACAGTTCATTTCTTCTTCTTATTTGCGGGTGCAACAGCGCGGGCTTTTTTCGATTCCAGGGATTTCAACCGCTTTTGCATTACCTTCAGGTTTTGATCGCGGCTGGAAGTATATTTCTTAATCGCATAGGTCGTATGATAGTGATGTCCCTCATGGAACGAAATGCTTTGCTTGATCCATTCATTTTCGGGAAGCAGTTTACCGGACATGCTTTCGATCTCCGTCCGCAGCATTTCTCCCCGTGCAATGCTTTCCTTCTTTCCCAGGTGCAGCAGGTCCGCATCGCTCATGATCTTTTCCAGGTCGGTTTTCGGCTGCTGCGGCACTTTGGTCGCCCGGATGCAACCGGCAATCATCTTGATCTTTGTTTCGGGATAACCGTGTGCTCTCAAGAACTCTGTGGCGATGACGATGCTCCGCTCTTCGTGCTCAACCGGAGAAAAGAGATATCCCGTATCATGGAACCATGCTGCCAGCAAAACGATTTCCTTGTTTGCCTGATTGATGCGCATTGCGGTTGAGATCTCTTTTACATGCTCCACAACTTCCAGCGTATGGTCAAAGTTATGATAGAGTGCGGCGATCGTGCTTTTACGGTCGAACAGATGGTTAACGTATTTACTGGCGGAGAGTACGATATTCCCGGTAATGCTCATGTGATACATCCAATATGCTGGCAGAAGAGTACGCTTCGTGAAAGTACAATAAGACTGCCACAGAGTCAACTGCAAGTCCGGTTGGTTTACAATGCGGTGTGACAACAGTCTCAACCCGAAATCATACCGAAGGTTCTGTTATTTCACTCGAAAATTCGCTGAGTTAAGCATATATTGCAGAATGCAGAACACATTGCACTCATTGGCGGCAACACACTATGAGAACTTTCCGGTCGGTTCGCGGCTGATTCCCGCTCGATACCGGGAAGCGATTCATCTGATTTATGCGTTTGCCAGGACGGCGGACGATCTGGCCGATGAGGGAGGAATGGACACAGCCGAACGGCTCACCCGGCTTGCTGACTGGCGGCAAAAGCTCCACGATGCGGTAGAAGGAAAACCTGCCGACTCTTTTTTTACCGCTCTCGCCGCAGCAATTCATCGCCACGGACTTTCGCTGCAGTTGTTCGACGATCTGTTGACAGCCTTTCGAATGGATGCGGCTGATCCTGTCTTTTCGACATTTGAGGAAGTACTTCAGTATTGCGCATATTCTGCAAATCCAATCGGAAGGCTGTTATTGCAGATTTTTAAATGTTCCAATGAAAATACCGTCCGTTTTTCCGATTCCATTTGCACAGCATTGCAATTAACGAACTTCTGGCAGGATATTTCTGTTGATACAGGCAGAAATCGTTTCTATATTCCGCAGGAAGATCTGAATACATTCGGTGTCCATCATGATATTCTTCGTTCCCGGGAGAGTTCGGAAGAATTCCGGTTGATGTTACGGATGCAATGGGAGCGGACCCGGCAGCTATTTCTGGACGGGAAACCGATATTTACTCTTGTTGCAAAGGAATTTCGGTTGGAATTGAAATTGATCTGGCACGGCGGCATGAGAATTCTTGAAAAGATCGAAGCATTGAATTTTGATACACGGACCGTTCGTCCCTCCCTGAAGCCGGTTGATTCACTCATTATCCTATTTCGAGCCATACGAGCTTAAACAATGGAACCACTTCTCGCATCGGAATTCGTCGATAAGAATAAGAGAAGCAATTTCTATTATTCGTTTCTGATTCTCCCAAAACCGAAACGGGAAGCGATCAACATCGTCTATGCCTGGTGCCGCGTGGCGGACGATATCGTTGATGAAGAAGAGAGCATTTCCACCAAACGCCTTCGGCTGTTGCAGTGGGCAAAAGAGTTCGAGCTGGCCCTTGCCGGTACATCCCGCTTTCCGTTGGCCAATAAGCTCTCACTTATCATCAAAAGATTTAACATCCCGCTGCATCATTTCAACGAGCTGATCCTCGGAATGGAAATGGATCTGGTGAAGACCCGGTATGAGACTTTCGAGGATCTGAAAGTGTACTGCTACCGTGTTGCGTCCACCGTCGGATTAATCTGCACGGAGATTTTTGGTTATAAGCACGAAGAGGCGAAGGTATATGCGGAGAATCTTGGCATTGCACTGCAGCTGACAAACATCCTGCGGGATGTTTCTTCTGACGCAAAAAAAGGAAGGATTTATCTTCCTCAGCGAGACCTGGACCGTTTCGGTTATAGCGAAGAGGAATTGTTCGCGGGGAAATATAACGTCAAATTCCAACGGATGATGGCATTCCAGGCGGACCGCGCACGCAGCTACTTTGCCGAGGCGATAAAACATCTTTCCGCGGAAGACCGCCCGCTCTTTCTTGCTGCGTTAATCATGCAGGAGATCTACTTCCGGCTTTTGCAAGATATCGAAAAAGCGGAATACAACATCTTCTCCCGACGCATTAAAATCTCTCCTGCGAAAAAGATCCTCATTACCGTGCAGACGTGGTGGAAGAACAAATCGTAACAATGCCTACTCACACTCCTGATGCACTCATTATCGGCGGCGGGCTTGCCGGACTGGCAACGGCCGTAGAATTGTCCCGTGAAGGATATTCTACTTTGCTGATCGAACAAAAACCGCGGCTCGGCGGAAGGACATATTCTTTTTCCCATCCTGAAACAGGCGACGAAGTTGACAACGGACAGCATGTAATGATGGGTTGTTATCATGCCACGCTCCGATTGTTGCGGACCATCAACAAGGAACACCTCGTTGAGATCCAGGAGAATCTTTCGATAGTATTCCGTTTTCCTCATCGCACTCCCTCGCTTTTCCGGACGATCTCTTTACCGGCGCCGCTGAATGTGCTTGCGGGATTGCTGCGTTTGGACAATCTTTCATTTCGGAACAGGCTTGCCTTGCTTCGAGTCGGATTGGAATTGATCGTGCGGGATCCGGACATTGACATTCATTTACAGCGCATTTCCGTTGCAACATGGCTTGATGAATTGGGACAGCCGGAAGAAAACAAAAAATATCTGTGGGATATCATTGCCATCGGTGCGTTGAATGATTCCACGGAAAAAATCTCCGCAGCATTGTTTGTGAAAGTGTTGAAGTCAGCATTTTTCGGCAGACGGCGTAATTCATCGATGGTGATTCCGAAAGCAGGACTCAGCGAAGTACTGGTGAATGGTGCGGATGACTTTATCCGTGATCGAAAAGGTACAATACTGTTGAACACATCGGTGGATCAATGTGAATGGAGTGAAACCGGCATAACTTCGGTACTGCTCAGCAATGGAGAGTCCGTTCAACCCCGTGTCGTGATATCGGCAGTTCCCTATTTTGATCTATCTCGGGTCTTCGGCGATTCGGATGTGATTGGCGTAGAGGGATTGGACAGGTTTGTTTCATCGCCGATTGTCACGATCCATCTATGGTTCGATGCACATTTTGTTGCTGAACAGTTTGCGGCACTTACGGATTCACCAATCCACTGGGTCTTCAACAAATCGAAGATTTACGGCAGGGAAAACCAGGGATTGCAGTATCTTGCCCTAGTGGTGAGCGGTGCGCATGATTTGATCGAAAAAGAAAAGGATGTAATCGTGGCAATGGCGCATTCCGAATTAAAACGATTCTATCCTGCCGCCTCGTTGGCAACCATTATCCATTCGTTGGTCATAAAGGAGAAACGGGCGACGTTTTCACCGAAGGTTGGCATCGAACAATTTCGTCCGTCACACCGGACAAAGTTTCCCGGACTTTTTCTGGCGGGAGATTGGACCGACACGAGACTTCCGGCAACGATTGAAGGAGCTGTGCAAAGCGGTTATGCATGTGCGGCAGCTGCAGCTGAATTGATGAAAGAGAAACGATAATGTTCAGAACAATAGGAGAACCGTTCATGAAATCACATTTATTCCAAACCGTATGTATCGTTACCACGATACTCTTTCCTACGATTCTTTTAGACGCTCAGGAATCGGCAAAACCGATCTACAAAATAGAAGTGAAACGGGAAGGGGCGTCGTTCGGCTCATTCAATGTGGAATTGTTCCCGTTGATTGCACCTAAGGCGGTCGCATATTTTGACAGTTTGGTTGCAATCAAATTTTACGATTCGACCGCTTTCCACCGCGTCGTGCCCGGATTCGTCATTCAAGGCGGGGATCCAAACTCAAAACACCTTCCGCGTGATACGTGGGGGAACGGTGATCCCAACCAGACTAATGTGCCGGCAGAATTCAGCAATGTGGCATATCTTCGCGGTATTCTCGGCGCTGCTCGCGATACCGATCCGAATAGCGCTAATTCGCAGTTCTTCATCTGCGTTGCCAATGCGACTTCGTTGAATGGCAACTATACTGCGTACGGCAAAGTGATTTCTGGAATGGACATAGTGGACAACATCGTTGCGTCGCCGCGGGATGCCAATGACAATCCATTGATCAAGATCGAAATGTTCGTGACAAAGATCGGCACGAATGATTCGGTACCACAAATGCCGATAGTGTTGTTTCCTGCGGACGGCGCCAATCGCATTTCAACCGATTCAGCATTGGCCTGGACGGAGGTAAGCGATGCCATGCTGTATCATTTGCAGATCGCAACGGATTCGATGTTTGCGGAGATAGTGTACGATAAAGAGATTGGTACTTCGTTCCATACATTGACGGCGATAAAGCTTGGCCTGGTGAAATACTACTGGCGTGTTTCGGCAAATAACGGCGGACATCGGAGTCCATACACTTCGGTGCGGTCGTTTACCACCGGCCTGGCAATCCCCAAACTCAGTTCCCCGTCGAACTTCTCTTCCTCGCAGCCGACCAATGTCCCGTTGCGCTGGAACTCCGTACCGCAGGCTGCTTCGTATCGAGTGCAGGTTGCCACTACGCTTCAGTTCACGCAGGAATCGATAGTGTTCGAACAATCGGGGATCACCGATACAGCAAAACAAATGTCAGGCCTCCAGGCTTCCAAGAAACACTACTGGCACGTTGCGGCGGAGACGCCTGCGTATACCGGTATAACATATTCGGGAACCTGGAATTTCACGACTGGAACAACTGCTGATGTTGAAGGAGGTATCGACGCTGTTCCCTTGCGATATGCGCTCAATCAAAACTATCCAAATCCGTTCAATCCTTCAACGGTGATCTCATTCGTCATCGCGTCCGACGAATTCGTTTCGCTGAAGATCTATGATGCGATGGGCAGGAAAGTTGAAACAGTGGTAGAGGAAGTGAAAAGTGCAGGAGAACATTCCGAACAATTCAATGCAGACAGACTTTCATCGGGGATCTATTTTTATACCCTCTCTGCGGGACAGTTTCAGGAAACACGAAGAATGGTCATTATGAAATGAACCATCGCCAAAATTAACGAGACGAAAAATAAAAACCCGGATTCTATTTCCGGGTTTTGTTTTACATTTTATTGGTGTACGACGAATTCGAAGGATTGGATTACTTCACTTTATGCCTGCAACGTCGGCAGCATTATGCGGATGGTTGTTCCTTTTCCCATTTCACTTTCGATCTCGATCTTTCCTTTGTGGTCGTCCACAACTTTTTTGACGATGGACATGCCGAGGCCGGTGCCATGTTTTTTGCCGTATGTAACGAACGGTTCAAAGATTCTTCGTTTCACTTCTTCCGGCATACCGGTTCCGGAGTCGGTAAACTCGATCTTCACCATTCCTCCGATATCTTCAGTAGAAGCGATCAACGATCCGCCCTGCGGCATTGCATCGCGCGCGTTGCTGGCAATATTATAGAATACGCGCACCATCTTGTCCTGATCGAGCTTTACTTTTCCTTTAAAAGATAATTTCTTCTCCAGCTTGATGTTATTCTTTATCAGATCTTTATCGATGAACATCAGCACCCCTTCCATGATATCCTCAAACTGCACTTCTTCCATATTGGTCGAACTGACACCCTTACTGAAATCGAGGATTTCCTGCGCCATATTCACAAAGCGGTCTACTTGATGGATCATTTCGTCGGCAAGCTTCGATACTTCCTCGTTTCCCCCTTTTTTCTTCATCACCTGCGCATACACCCGGAGTGTTCCCATCGGATTCTTAATATCGTGAATGATAGTACTGGCCATTCTGCCGACGGCGGAGAGCCGCTCACTCTGCACCATCTCCTGGGCTAACCGGGCATTTTCTATTGCAACAGATGCATGGATCGAGAGTGCATTCAGGAATTCTTCGTCGGAAGGAGTGAAGGGTCCCCCTTTCTTGTTCAGCATCTGGAATACGCCGATAATTTTGCCATCGCGGTTGCGCATCGGCATGGTCAGCATGTTGTTCGTGCGGTAGCCGGATTTCTTGTCCACTTCGGGATTGAAACGGGGATCATTATACGCATCGGGAATATTGACGATCTCGCCGGTCTTTGCAACATATCCCGCAAGTCCTTTGCCCAGCGGCAGCCGAATCTCAATCACTTCCGTACCGCGCAATGCTTTTGACCAAATCTCGCCCTTCAGTTCATCCACCACATACAGCGTTCCACGATCGGCAGTGATGGATTTGATGGCTGTTTCCAAAATGATATCGAGTAATTTTTCAAGGTCCAATGAGGAGTTGATCGTCTTCGCCGCATCAATCAGCATGTTCAGTTTTCCGATATGCTGCTTCGAAATTTCCACTGTCCTGTCGAGTTCATTCACAATTGTCGCATCGGCGCTGCGCAGACGCTTCGTCATGTTCTTCAGGATGTTCAGCTGGATGATGTTGTTGGATTTCAGCATGTTGTCGAAATCCTGTTTGCTGATGCTGGCGCAGGTGGTTGCTTCCACTGCCGTGGTGCGGGCGGAGCGGACTTGATCGTCCAGCAATTCCATTTCACCGAAAAAATCACCTTTGGTCAGATACGCGAGGACTGTTTCCGCGCCGTATTTGGTCACTTTAGAGATCTTGATTCTGCCATCCAACACAAAATAAAGTCGTTCACCACGTGTATTTTCCTGAAAAATGACGGTATTCGAAGCAAACTTCTCTTCCTTGCACATTTTGAGGATCGCATTCAAGTTCATATCGGCCACATACTTGAACGCGGAATTGAATCGAAGGTTTTCAACGGTAAGCATTGATTGTTCCATGGGCAATAAGGGAAAGTGGCGGAATGTCTTTGCTGAAAATACATAACTGCTGATAGAGAAGCAAGAAATCGGATTATACTTCACCAGGATTGTGATATACGATCCGGCAAATCGTTCTTTCTGTTTTGTCAGATAATACCAGCCTAAATGGTGAAAACATGTGGACTGAATTTGTTTTTACTTTATTGATTATTCACCAGAATGGTCTAATACAGAGACCGTTGATTCATTTTAGAGATGGGAAATGATTCGTTTTGTGCTGAATTTTCGGTATATTCAACAGTAATTTTAAAATTTTTACAATACCGGCGACATTGTTCGGCTGGAACAAGATGAAAGGGACTGTTTTGAGCGATACAAAGATTATTTTTTCCATGGTGGGCGTTGGCAAAGTGCACAAACCGAATAAGCAGGTACTGAAAGATATCTATCTGTCGTTTTATTACGGAGCAAAAATCGGAGTGCTCGGATTAAACGGAGCGGGGAAATCGACATTGCTGAAGATCATTGCGGGTGTGGATACTGATTATCTCGGAACCATTCAATCGCAAAAAGGGATCACATTTGGATATCTGTCGCAGGAACCGGAATTGAATCAGGAAAAAACGGTGAAAGAGATTGTGGAAGAGGGTGTGCAGGATACGGTGAATCTTTTAAAGGAATACGAAGCGATCAATGCAAAATTCGCCGAACCAGATGCGGATTTTGACAAGCTGTTGGAAAAACAGGGTGCGTTGCAGGAAAAAATCGAACAGATTGGCGCATGGGATCTGGACAGTAAACTGGAACAGGCAATGGATGCACTTCGCTGTCCACCGGGTGAAACTTCGGTGAAAGTCCTTTCCGGAGGCGAACGCCGTCGTGTTGCACTTTGCAGATTATTGTTGCAGGAACCGGATGTACTGCTGCTGGACGAACCGACAAACCATTTGGATGCTGAGTCCGTTGCATGGCTGGAAATGCATCTCGCTCAATATAAAGGGACTGTCCTTGCGGTAACGCATGATCGGTACTTTTTAGACAACGTTGCCGGATGGATTTTGGAGTTAGACCGAGGCGAAGGAATTCCGTTCGAAGGAAATTATTCCTCATGGCTGGAGCAAAAACAGAAGCGTTTGGAAGTGGAAGAGAAGCAGGAATCCAAACGTCAGAAAGTGTTGAAGAAAGAGTTGGAATGGGTGAGGATGAATCCAAAAGGACGCCACGCTAAGAGCAAAGCGCGCATTGCATCGTACGAACAGATGTTATCGGATGAACATGAAAAGAGGAACGAAGAAATTGAAATCTTTATTCCCAAAGGACCGCGCCTTGGCGATGTTGTGATCAATGCGGAAAATGTTGCAAAAGCGTACGGTGACAATCTGCTGTATGAGAATATGAATTTCAATCTTCCTCCCGGCGGTATCATCGGCGTTATTGGACCGAACGGCGCTGGAAAAACCACCCTCTTCCGGATGATTACCGGACAGGAAAAACCAGATAACGGCGTGATCACGATCGGCGAGACGGTAAAACTGGCGTATGTCGATCAGAATCGTCCCCTTGATCCGAACAAGAATATCTGGGAAGAGATCTCCGGCGGGGAAGAGATTCTCCGTTTTGGAACTCGTGAAGTGAATTCCCGCGCGTATGTGGCCCGATTCAATTTTACCGGCGGCGACCAGCAAAAACTGGTCGGACAGCTTTCCGGCGGCGAACGAAACCGCGTGCATCTAGCCAAAGTGATGAAGCAGGAAGCGAACGTTCTTCTGCTGGACGAACCGACGAACGACCTTGATGTAAACACACTCCGCGCACTGGAAGAAGCGCTAACGGAATTTGCCGGATGCGCCGTGGTCATTTCCCATGATCGCTGGTTCCTGGATCGTGTGGCAACACATATCCTTGCGTTCGAAGGGGAAAGTCAGGTGCAGTGGTTCGACGGCAACTATTCCGAGTACGAAGAATTCCGGAAGAAAAAACTGGGCATCGACGCCAGCCAGCCGCACAGGATACATTATAAGAAGTTGATGAGGAGTTAAGGAAGATGGGAAATGAATGATTGACCATCGCAGCAGCACACATCGTACTATCAATAAAAAACTCCGCTCAAAGAGCGGAGTTTTTTATTCGATGAGGTATAGTTTGTTGCTTTTCCACGATGAGTAAATCAACCTTCCGTTGACAATTGTCGGTGAATAACCGAGACCAATTATCCCTTCGATTTTTATTTTCCAAAGTTGCTTCCCAGCGTTAGAAATCGCCATGATATAACTGTTCGCCGTGCCGACATAAATTGTCCCGTTGGCATCGCAAACTAATGGGCAATAATTATAGTCGCCATTTTCAAATCCATATTTCCAGCGGACTTTGCCAGCATGATCCAGAGAGTATAATGTATCTACGGCAAAATAAATATTTCCATTTTTATCAATTGTTGGATCATAATTGATGAATTGATCCATATGCTGTTGTTTATGATATTGAAAAGGAAATTGCCAGCGTGTGGTGCCATCAGGTTTTATACTGTAAAAAGTGTCAACCATAACAGGATCAGTGCGAACGCCGGAATACGGCAGCAGATAAATATTTCCTTGAGCGTCAACTACCGGCGCATTGGGAGTACCGGATCGGCCAAATGTCCATTTAATATTGTGCGTTTCAATATCAATTGCTGCAATATTTGCATCTTTGTAACATTGGACATATAACGTTTTCCCATCGACAGAAAACGAGGGTGTAATGATCGATCCCCATGAAAATCTGCTATCGGTTAATGTCCATAATAACTCCCCCGCTGGAGATAACGCGTGCAGAATTCCCGTTTGAGAAATGAAATAGATTGTCCCATCCTTCCCGATTTGTGTCACTAAACCATTTGCGTCAGTTGAGGGGAAGTAATTCCACACAAGGTCTCCTTCACTAGTGAGTGCAAAAATACCTCCACGTGTAGTATGGTACAGTGTCCCATTATTGCCAATTGTAGGTGAATTAAATACTTCCCGAACAACATTTGGAGGAATATTTTTTTTCGCCCACTTTGGTTCTCCTTGATAGTATAATGCAAAAAGATCTAATGAATCGAATGAGATACTTACATACATTGTTGAGTCGGCATCTATTGTTATTCCAGAATTTATTTCTCCTTTACCAGAAATAGAAAGTGTTTTAGCAACAACACCGATTGCAGGACCAATAGAAGGACTTCTCCCAGTTAATTGTGGATCGTGGCGATACATGGGCCAGGGAG
>Ga0172379_10000796_pt1 | contig 73491 bp, 64 predicted proteins | sample GrowelOW334metaG_FD_119756 | JGI IMG/M metagenome (GOLD analysis project Ga0172379, IMG submission 119756) | Groundwater microbial communities from an aquifer near a municipal landfill in Southern Ontario, Canada - Groundwater well OW334 metaG | ecosystem: Environmental > Aquatic > Deep...
GGGAATGGTGATGATTTAGTCATCTTTCATCATCCCTCTTTTTGTTGTGGCTTAAAACCTGTTTTTTCTCTTTCCCTCAATATCAAATCCGTCTCGCACTCTCGAAATCTTGGAAAGGGGTGACACAGCCCTTGTCACTTCCTGAAAATACTCTTGCTACATTTGAACCATTATAACCTTTAACCGTGAAAACCAGGGTTGATCCCGAATCCATGGTGGTGGCGTTTCCGGCGGATGTTACAGTGAAATGATCCGTTGCGGCGATTGTTGCGTGTGCGAATGGCAATGATTGAAAGATCATTGATACAAGCATTACAAATATAGAAACGCGCGCCAAAGCATTTCTAAACCACGTGGAGATTTTCATTGGGAAGGTGATTAAAAAATATTTTTTTGGATTTTTGAAGGGGGGAAGGGTGGCCATTTAAGGCCATTTCACATGTTCGTCCAATTGTGGTTTGTTATCAAGAACTTAGTGCTGACAAATTGTGTGTGTGTTTTGTAATTTTGGTGGACTTGTCTTTAGTTGCTCAGTTCGTTTAATATACTTACAGTTTTAATTTTTTCTATGAAACTTCGAACTCAATTTTTTTTGGCGCACTTTGCAATTGTTCTTGGATTTTTGGTGCTGATTTATTTTATGGTTTTTAAGCGTTAACTTGAATCGCGGAAATAATGAAATGGCCAAAATTAAATTGGCTTATTTGAGACAAAATATGGGCATTCCCGCCGTCCCGTCCCGGAAATCCCGAATACGCAAGAAACTGTTCAACTTGTCAAAAAAACGGATCATGAGTCTTTTGCAGCTCAGATAGTTGCAAGTAGGCGTTTTTTCTGTTATTCTATCTTTCCCAAATAGCAAAAAGTGCTATCTTCCGTCATTGGGACGCATATTTAAGTCGATTATTTTTTGAAGTTTATGAAAAGTGTTATTGATAAAAGTCATACACCGGCCAATGATGTGAGTAAAGTTGTAGACTTGAAAAGTGAATTGCGGCTTTTGAAAGCGATGGATGTTGCGCTGGATCATGCTGAAGACATAGATGAAATAAGGTTAATTGAAGAGTATTTTAAAAATAGATTAAACGTGATTTTAAACTCGGATTTTGAAAAATCTGAAAGGACGTATAGAATCTTTGAGAGGCTTGCCAGAAATGCAGCCCGTGCAATCAACCTTAATGGGAAAAGGTCAACGCACCTTAGCATTGTTAAGTAATTTAAAATGGATTTTCCTGTTGAATTATCGCCGCCGTTACTGGAAAAAGCGCGTTTGTTAAATGTGCGTGCGGAGGATATTACGGAGCAGTTTGTGCGCGGAAGTGGCAAAGGTGGCCAGAAGATCAATAAAACGTCTTCGTGCGTGGTGGTTAGGCATTTGCCAACCGGCATTGAGGTTCGTTGCCAAAAGCATAGGGAGCAGAGCAAAAATCGGCTTTCGGCTTATAAATTGCTGATTTTGAAAATTGAGGATCAGGTTAAGGGCAGGCAATCGCAAAGAGCCCAGGCTATTTTCAAGTTAAAAAAGCAGAAAAAACGCCGCAGCAGAAAGTCCAAGGAAAAGATGCTGGAAGGCAAAAAAATGCGCTCGGAGATCAAGCAAAACAGGGCTTCTCTTTAATAAATTTTGGCAAAAATGGGGAAATTTTGTTTCGCTGTAATGGGCGAGCCTTTTTCGGCTTATCCTAAGTGGGGAGAATAGATTTGACAAATTGCGTATAGTTTAGCATAATGGCACCTCGTATTTATGTCTTTAGGGCTAAATTGTGCTAGACCAAGAACAAAAACTCGTTGAAGATGCCAAGCTAAACTCTGAAAAGTTTGTGCTGCTCTATGATAAGTATTTTGATCAGATTTTCAGATATGTTTATCGTCGTGTGAGTGATAAAGACGCTGTTGAAGATTTGGTTAGTCAAACTTTTTATGACGCGCTTGCTCATCTGAAAAGTTTTGAGTGGAGAGGTTTTCCTTTTTCTTCCTGGCTTTATAAAATCGCGCATAACAATGTTTTGAAGTGGTATCGCCAGAATCAAAAAACACAGGCGGTTGATCTGGATAAGGTGCATGAAATTGTTGATCTTCAGCCAACTCAGGATCAAGAAGCGATGCAAAAAGAGGAGGAACATGAGATTCAACAGGTTATGCAGCAACTTGATCCGGAAGAAAGAGAAATTATTAGATTAAAATATTTTGAAGGAGTATCGAATATTGAGATCGCGGAAATTATGGGATTAAGCGCGAATCACATTGGAGTTAAGGTTTATCGCACATTAAAAAAAGCTAAACAATTATTAAAAACTTAATTATGTCACGTCCGGTTGGAAGATATTTTGCGTCTGTAATCAGTAAGATTCAGGAATATAAGCGCCAGGAAAATATAGTGCTTGATCCTGATCTTAAAGCCCGTTTAAGGGCGAATTTGATTGCTAAAATTCAAGGAGTCGCAGGCGGTGCGAATATGCAGTTTGCTGCTGTGGCAGCGGATACAATAGCCGTTTCCGTGAGTGTTCCAAAAACAATGAGTGCACGGTTTAATCCTGTAGAAGAGGCCTCTCCATCTTTGGCGCAGATTTTTCCTGAGGAACAAGAGCTTCCCGGTGAAAGTGGTCCTGTTGGGTCAATTTTGGATAAAGAAGTGGAAGATGGTTCGGGTTTGAATCCACAATTTGCGGAAGTTACGGAGGAAAATGGGTTTATTGAAAGTTTCATGAAATGGAAATATCAGTTGGCTTTAATTCCAGCGTTTTTGTTGGTTGTTGTTGTGGTTTTGGCGGCAAGAAGATTGCCGGTAGATTTTTCGACGAAAACTCAAGAGGTTGGTTCTTCACAAAACCAGCAAACGGAGATTGCTCAGACTACTCAACCCCAAACTCAGGCTCAACAAGCGCAAACGGGGTTGGCACAGCCACAAACGGAGGCTCAAGTTAAACCTTTGTCACAGCTTTTACCTAATTTAAATCAGGGGAACAGTTTGCCATCACAAGATTCAAACGAAACTTTTACGCAAAATGTGCAATCAATTCCGAGCTATACTCAGCCATTAAACACACCTGTTGCAACTGCGCCAAGTCAGCCTGTTACGACTACCCAAAATCAACCGATGACTACGCCAAGGGTGCAGACTCCCGGGCCGGAAGTGGCGGTTCCTGCCACAACCGGTGACCCCTTGGATATTGTGAAAATAAATAATCTTGTAAGTGTGAAAGTTTATTATAAAAATGATTTCACCGGTGCGCAAAAAACTTTGTTCGAACAGGAAAATTTAATTCCTTTGCTTTCAAATCAAACGGTTTCTTATGTGATTGTTAGAGATGGCGGCAGCGGAAAGACGATCGTTGATGTGTATAAAAATGGCGGAACTTATTCCCGTTATAATTATGTTTATAATTCAAGATTAAATGTTTGGAGCAGAACCGGAGCTTCAAGTTTGCCGGTACAACAAGCGCCAATTCCGGCGGCGACTACTGCAACAACAACTACTGCAACAACAACTACTGCAACAACCACTACAACGGCTCAGCCACCTATACAAGTTGCGCCTCAACCTCAACAAACATTCATTCCGTATCAAATAATTCAGGGGGCATCATTCGAATATACTCTCTCGCAGAATTCCGTTATTAACTACACCCGCGTAAATCCATAAAAAAATCATGATTTGCGGGAAGAGCAGGCTGTTCACAAAAGTTGCGTGTACAATTAAGGCGATTGTTCCACTAAAGAGTCCCAGTCCGAGGGCTTTTTTGAAAGGTGGGCTGGTTTTGTTTTTCCAGGAAAGGAAAGAACTTTTGAGTAGCTGCCAATAAAGCAGGAGGAAAGGGATAATTCCAAGGATGCCGGTGGTGGCTAAAATTGTTAAAATGCTTGAATCGGAGCCGCTGGCGGAGTGAATATCCGTTTCCGAAACGAATCCTTCGTCGAATTTTACGTAGCGCAAAGTGTTGTATCCGCTGCCAAAAATTGGGCGTTTTTGGATTAAGCTGAGCGTTTGATTCCAGGATTGTATGCGCAGTTGAGCGGTTGGATCGGCGTTGGTTGAACTGTTGGTGATGAATGCGGTAATGCTTTGTGTGAGTTCTCCAACGCGTTGTTGGGCTCTTAATGATAAAGAAAGACCCAAGATGGCAATCAGAATGCTAATAATGATAAGTTTGCGCGATTTGAGGATGCCAAGGACTAACAGGCCTGCTGCAAAGGCGATGTATGCGGAGCGTGAATAGGTTAGAAAAAGGGCGACGCCAAGAATCGAAATAACTATTAGCAGGAGAATTTTTTGGTTGAGTCTTTTTGTATAAAGAAGATGGGCCAGGATAATCATCAGCATGAAAGCCAAAAAGCCGCCGATGAAATTTGGGTCGAGCCAGGTGGAAACAAGGCGATATTTGTGTGGATCCCAGCCAAATTCGACCAGGTTGCCAAGGTCCGGATAAACCAGAAGTTGAATGAAGCCGCCAATCGCAAGGAGCACTGCGGAAATAATGCTGGCCAAAATAATGTGGTCGATTTGTTTTTTGGAATTAACCAGGTCGGGAATTGTTAAGGCCAGAAGCGTGTATTCAATAAATCTGACCAGGTAAAATGATCCGGAAAGAACGTCGGTCGGTTTTAGAAAGAGTAAACTTTGGATGAGCGAAAAAATGCCGATAAGGCTGAAAAACAGCAGTGGTTTGCTGAAAATATTGGGCTGCATTTCTTCACTGGTGAGAATCTTTTTGATTAACCAGATGCCAATAAAAAGGGCGATGATTAAATCGCTTAGCAGAATGCCGTTTTCGCCGAGGTAGGGGATGCGGCTTAGTTCGCCAATTACAGGCAAAAACAGGATTACGTAAATTCCCCATAAAGGTTTTTTCCAAAAAAGAATGGCTGCTGCAGCCAGAATGCCGATTTCAAATGGCGTTGGTGATTGTGCGGCGATGAAGTAGCCGAGCATTAAGGCGGATGCGGCGGCGGCCAACCAATAAAGTCCTGTGGAAAAACGTTGTATTTGGATTTTTGGCATGTTGATTCGGGTTTAATCTGGCATAATGATGAGCGTAGCTATTCTTTCATTTTTTTAAGATAAAAACAATTTTATGGAGAGCAGGCAACTTTTAGTGGCGACTTCAAATAAGGGAAAATTCAAGGAAATTTGCGAGATTTTGGGGCATTTGCCTTATAAAATTTTGGCTTTGCCGGATTTGGGATTAACCGGAGATTATGAAGAAACAGGAGAAACGTTTGAGGAAAATGCCTTAGGAAAGGCCAAGTATTATGCTGAAAAATCGGGAATTATGACGATTGCCGAGGATTCGGGAATTTTGGTGGAAGCTTTAAAAGGTGAGCTTGGGGTTAAAACAAGGCGTTGGGGAAAGGGCGAAAATGCCAATGATGAAGAATGGATCGAACATTTTTTGGAAGTGATGACACAGTTTCCGGGGGCAAAACAACGTAAGGCTTCTTTTGTTTGTTGTTCGGCGTTGGTGATTGGTGACGGTGAATCTTTTGTTTTTGAAGGTCGAACGGATGGCGTGATTACTGTTGGTTTAGAAGCGTCAATTCAACATGGATTGCCGTTAAGTTCATGTTTTATACCGGAAGGATTTGAAAAAGTTTATGCCGCACTGGCGATTGATGAAAAAAATCGCGTGAGTCATCGTGGTAAGGCAATGCAGGCTTTAAGCGACTTTTTGATGGCGAGAAAGGATTAGGTTTTGGGCAAAGAAAGGATCGTCAGTTTAAAATTTTGGGCATTGGTTTTTGTTGAATATTTTGCTCGTGGTTTTTTAAAAACTTTCTCAATAAATCCCCACAAAAGGCCTAAACCGTAACTGATGTGAGTCAATAAAAACAGCCAGGGCATCACGAAAATCGAGCTAATTTGTTTTGAGGTTATAGCAACTTGAATTGAAAAAATAAGATCAAGAATCAGGTAAAGTAAAAATGGAAACAGGTACCAAAGTGGGTGAAAAAAGATCAGACTGACAAGATAAAAAACAAAGGCCAGCGGGACAAAAAAGACCGGGTTAAAGTGTGAAAGATGTTTAAGCATGTGGGCTGTTCTGCCTATGCCCCAGCGGAAAATCTGCTTTGCGTAAGCGGCAACTTTTTGACGACGATGGTGGTAAACAAAAAAATCTTTGCTGTAGAAAAGTTTTTTATTTTGCTGGATCAGGCGATTTAATAATTCCGTTTCATCATTGCAATCAAGATTAATATCAAAAAGGTTTTGCTTTAAAATTTGGCTGCGGAAAGCCAAATTGCAGCCGGTTAAAATATTTTCGTCGGCCTTCTTTACATTTGCGGGATAATAACGAATGGCCGTTTTGAGTCCGGTAAAATAACAGGCGTGAGCATAACCAAAACAATGTTGTAAAAATGTGTCGGAAGCTGGAGTCAAATTTGGGCCTCCAATAACGTGAAAATCAGGGTTTTGTTTAAAAAGTTCCAGGACTTTTTCAATGATTCCTTGGGGGATAATCACGTCATCATCAAACAGAAAAATGTATTCACCGGTGGCTTTTTCTATACCCATATTCCTTTGAACAGAAAGATGATTTCCTTTAATTATCAGAATTTCGAATTCAATGTTGTGTGGCTGAATTTGTTTTAGGCTAGCCAAAACTTCTTCGGTGGAACGATCGGGAGCAGAGGCAATAACAATAGAAATTTTCATGAAAATTAGCGTGTGATGATTCTTACTTCTTGAAAATATACTGTTTGAATCTTAATTTGAAGGCGCTAAATATAAATTCGAAGGCGTCTTTTAAGCCAAGTTTGGAAAATCCTTTTTTGCGATCCGGAAAATTGATGGGAATTTCGATAATGGAAATTTGTTTTTTTGTAGCCGCGTGGAGAAGATCCATTTGAAAGGCGTAGCCATTTGATTTGAGGGCGTCAAGATTGAAACTTTCCAGAAAAGCTCTGGAAATACAGCGAAACCCGGAAGTGCAATCCTTGATATTATCAATTCCGGCAATGTTTCTGGCCACAAAATTGGCAATTTTGGAAATTAATTTACGTTTTTTATCCCAGTGTATTTTTTGTTCGGTGGAGAGATAGCGTGAACCAATAATAAATTGATAATTCTGTTCGGCTTTTTCTAAAAAACGGGGGAGATCTTCCGGATTATGTTGCCCATCGGCGTCCATTTCCAAAATATAATCACAGGGAATGTTTTGAAGTGCGTATTTGAATCCGCGGATATAGGCTTTGCCAAGCCCTTCTTTTGGGCCATTCAAAAGATGGATATTGTGATGAAGCTTTTGAAGTTTTTTAACGACATCGGAAGTTTGATCAGGCGAATGATCATCCACAATTAAAATATCCAGTTCCCAATTGGTGATTTTGGAGGAAACTTTTTTTATTTTTAGCAAAAGTTCCTCGATATTTTCGCGTTCGTTGTAGGTCGGAATAACAACACAGGCTTTTAATTTTCTCATCTTTCTTTTATGCTAGGGATACTTTAATCTTATTTTATACGAAGCAATGGAGCAAAAAGTTCAAAAAGTGTTGGAAGAGTTGGAGGTTACCGGTAAGCAGTCAAATTTTTGGAATGTGCCCAGAACTACGGGATTGTTTTTGAATTTGATGGTTAAGTTGTTGAAGGCGAAAAACGTTTTGGAAATCGGCACTTCAAACGGTTATTCCGGTATCTTTTTTGCAGAGGCATTATCTCATACGGGGGGCAGGTTGTATACAGTGGAATCACATAAAGAGCGCTTTGCGCTGGCCAGTGCGAATTTCGAAAAATCGGGATTGCAGAATGGAATCGAACAGATTTTTGGTCATGCTCCGGAAGTTTTTAGAGATGTTGAAAAACTGCAAAATATTGAATTTGATTTGGCTTTTGTGGATGCCACCAAAATGGAATACAAAAGTTATATTGAAGCGTTCTGGCCTTTGTTGAAAAAGGGAGGGCTTATTATTGCTGATAATTCGACTTCGCATGGCAAAGAAATGAAGCCGTATCTGGATTTTGTGAGTGAAAATTCGGAAATGCAGAGTGTGCTGTTGCCGGTTGATAATGGGTTGATGCTGACGTATAAGGTTTAGTTTTTGGAACAGATGTTTTTGGGCGAACGCTTCGCCTGTTCGCTGCGGCTAGCATGTACGCCTCCGCGAAAGTCTCGCATCATGATGCTCGACTGGCTGCGCTCGCAAATGTCGCTCAAAAACATCTGTTCCAAAAACTTTAATAAACCTTAGTTCATACCACCCTGGGGCAGCTTAGATTGCCCTACGTTTTCTTCGGTGATGGCTTTTGTTGTTTGATCGATTGAGGTTTGATTATTGGCTTTGCGGTAGGCTTCCAGGGATTGGCGAATATCGCCGTGGTTAAAGGCAAAGTCGCCGATGAAGTTTAAGATGGAAGTGTTATCGGTAACGCCATCAATAATTTTTCCAAAATAGTTGGTGCGTTGAATAGGATCATCTCCGTATAAAACACCGAACTTGGCATAATAAAGCCCTGCAAGGCGTGAGTTGTGCCAGTCCATATTCTGCCTGATTCCGCGCATTGGGAAATCCGTGGTGCTGATTTGGGCATCTTTTTTTAGATTGGCGATAGCCTGCGGATCATTGCTGTAAGCGTAAATGAACTTGTAAGGTATCACCCCAATTTTTTCAAATTCCGGTGGAGCCAGATCGATAAAAATAACGGATTTTCCTGTTTCCGTGAGTTTTTGATCAAGAAAACTTTTGGTGATTTCCCCGCTGGAATAGTAAATTTCCAGTTGGATATCCGGACGAAGGTCTTCGGTTTTTCGTAGATAATAGAGCGGGAAAGTCATGTCATCACGACCGGTGGAAAGTAAATAACCATTCGGCGGAACGCTCATTAAAGCGTTTTTATTAAAGTCGTAAGCAATGTAATTTTTGCTTTCATTGTTTTTGCTGAAGTTTGTGCCGATGGCCGCAAACACTGTAATAAAAGCCAAAAAGGTTAAGATTGTTTTGATCTTTTTTACAGGAATTATTTGGATGATGTAGACATACCCAAGGATCATCATGATTCCTAAAATCAGGATAGCCGGGATCATAAAAGGCCTGGAAGCAAAGTTGTTTGGGTCGTAACTGCTGACAGGAATGTAGATCAAAAGAGCCGATGTGTATGAGGCAAAAAGCAGGATGATGAATAACGCAAAGCGCCAACTTTTTTTGAAAAGATAGATTAGGCCGGGAATAAAGAAAAAGAGCGGCAGATAAAAATATTCACGGGTGATGGTTTTTAAAAGTGGGACAAGGCTGGTGTTGTTGTTATTCCAGAGATCGGTGGTTTTGCTGACGATGAAATCTTTTAGGTCAATCAGCCAGGCCGGTAGGTTTGATTTTGCGATTTCTTGTGTGGCTTCCGGCGTAGTCAGGTTTACCGTGCCGCCATAAATTTTGCGATTCACAAAATCGGAAAAGGCCTGCCAGTTGTGAAGACTGCCGTGTTCAATAAAGGCGGGATTGTCGTATGGGCCGCCAAAATAGGTTCTTAATGGCAGATAGGCGTAGACGGAAAGTCCCAGCGCAAAGAGCAAAATGCAAAAGAGGACCAGTTTGTAATCTAAAATTACGCGCCAGTTCCTGATCAAAACAAACAGAATAATTGCGGGGCCCGCCATAACCATTAAATGATGATTGGTTAAACTTAGGCCATAGCTTAAAGCGCTTAAATAAAGCCAGCGATCTTCCTGGGTTTCGTGCCAGAGATACAAAAGATAGATCAGTAAAATCACGAAAAAAGTGTTCAGCCCATAGACTTCGGCGCGATTTGATTGCGCCCAAAGAATATCGGTAAAGGCAAAAAAGAAGCTGCCGCACATGGAAACCAGGTCGTTTTTAGTGATTCTTTTAAGGAAAAGAAAAAGAAAAGTGGCTGCCGCTGCCGCAAAAAAGCCGGACATAATATTTACGCGCCAGGCCAAATTGCCAAACGGGATAATAATGGAAAAAAGTTTGCCTAAAAGTGTGTGAAGCGGGTAACCGGGTGGATGGGCGATATCGAGTTTTACCGCTGCGGCAATGAGTTCTCCGGAGTCTTCAGTTTGGACGGTGGGAAAAGTTGTGAGAATGTAAACAAACCAGGTCACTGCAAAAACCATGGAAGTGTCCAGATTTTTGTTGAGATTGAGTTTGTGGGAAATGGCGTGGGGGAGCGCCAGGAGCGTCTTTTTTAGATTGAAGTGATTTTTGACGTAGGTGGACATGGAATTTTTTTTACAGATGCCAATAGCTATTTTCAATTTCATTTTACGGTTGAATTCAAGAAAAAGCGATATTTGAGAAAAAACTATAGATAGAATCGGTTGTCATGCTGAGGTTTTTTGCGTAAGATGCAATATATGGGTAATTCCAAAAGAAACAATGCCAGCCAAAAATTAAATAATTAAAACCCAATAAGATGAGTTTATATAGAGACGATACTATAAGTAAAATAATTGAAGGTGTGAATGAAAAATACCTTTTACCGGATATTCAAAGACCTTTTGTGTGGAAAACCGACCAGATTTATGCACTATTCGACTCCATTATGAGAGGTTACCCGATAAATACCTTTTTATTTTGGCAGATAAGTAAAGATTATTTAAGGGATAACAATATCAAAAAGTTCCTTTTTGTTAAAAACAATAAAGAAGAAAGTATTGAAGACCTAACCTACAGTAATTCCGAATATAATTTGGTTTTGGATGGACAACAAAGAATAACCTCTCTTTTCATTGCTTTAAAAGGGTCATATTTTGAGAGAAAAAAGGAAAAAGAGTTATTCATGAATGTATTCTCAGGGATCGAAGAAGACGATGACGGTTTATTATATGAGTTTAAATTTTTGGATAAAACCAATAAAACTTACTTTTCGGATGGGGATAAACTATGGCTAAACATCAAGAGAATCTATGAATGTAAAAATATAGATAACAAAATGGATATCAGAGAACAGATTTTCTCAGTTACACAAGAAAATAATGAGAAAAAACTAATAGAAAGGAATATTGATATTCTTTATGACTGTTTAAAGAGTCAGCCAGTACTTAACTATTTTCCTGAAGAAGAAAAAGACTATGACAAAGTATTGGATATATTTGTAAGGACAAATTCAGGTGGCACTAAACTAACATACTCAGATTTACTATTCTCGACCATCAAGCTTAAATGGAGAGAAGCACGGGAAAATTTTCTTCAGTTATTAAAAGACGTAAATGGAGAAGATTTTGATTTTGACACTGATTTTGTACTTAAAACTTGCTTTGTTTTCTTTGCGCAAACCCAGATAGACGTGAAGTATAGTAGGAAAAATGTAGATGATGAGAATAAAATAAGACAAATTATAGATAATTGGGACAAGATTACAGAATCCATAAAAATAGCACGAGATTTACTGAGTAGAATCAAAATAAATCATTCAAAACTGCTTTCCAGTAATAACGCATTAATCCCAATTGCTTATTTTATCTATAAATGGGGATTCAAGTCGTTCGGTGATTCAAATCAGAAAAACGTCATTTCTCCAGAAATTGAAAGTGATCTTAAAAACTTCTTATTAGCATCCCTATTAACTGGTTTGTTTGGAGGGCAGGCAGATACAATCCTGTATTCCCTTAAACAGGAGATTGATAAATCTACTAACGAGATATTCCCACTGAAAGAAATTAAAGCTTCCTTAATAAAGAGGAATAAATCTTTAGATATAACAGAAGAGTTCTTAGATAGTGTCTATTATCAGGGTAAAAACAGTTATTTGATTCTAAATATGATATATCCAAATGTAGAATTAACAACAGTTTCGAAGACAAATTTGCCCGAACAGGACCATCTATTTTCTAAAGAAGAATTAGTCAATAACTCTTATTCTGAAGACGAGATTAATACGATTTATAATCTAAGATATCTGACATCAACAAGTAATAAGAAAAAATCAAAAACCCCTTTTAATGAATGGTATTCCTCAATTACCGAAGATGAGAGGAAAATAGCACTAATCCCCTCGGGTAACTGGAATAGCGATAATTATAAAGAATTTATAGAAGCAAGAAAACAACTTTTTTTGGATAAACTTAAGAATTTATTCAAATAAACAACCATGGAAGATTTTTTTAGTACGCGATGTTGATTTGAAGGCTAGGTCATTTATGGATTGTATATCATGCCATTTTTGTCTATTATGCAAGCCGATAATTGATTCTATATGACTGACTCTAAAAAAGATTTAACGGAGCAAGATATCCGTACAAAATACATCACTCCTGCCATTAAGAAGGCTGGGTGGGATGAAATGACTCAACTGCGTGAAGAGGTCTATTTTACTAAGGGGCGAATTGATGTAAAAGACAAGCTGGTTAAGCGCGGAAAAGCTAAAAAGGCTGATTATGTGCTTTATTTTAGAAATAATTTTCCAATTGCCATTGTTGAGGCTAAAGACAACAACCACACAGTAGGAGACGGAATGCAGCAGGCTATGGAATATGCGGCAACCTTGGACATACCTTTCGCTTATAGTTCAAACGGTGATGGTTTTTTGGAGCATGATTTTTTGACTGGAAAAGAAAAGAATTTACAAATGCATGAGATGCCTTCACCCGCAGAGCTTTACGAGCGTTATACCGAAAATTTAAAGATTGATGAACGCACTCAGGAGGTTATGGCTACTCCATATTATGCCGATGGTTCAGGAAAAACTCCTCGTTATTATCAAGAAATTGCTATTAATAGAGCAATAAAAGCTTTTTCAGAAGGCCAGAAAAGAATTTTGCTTGTGATGGCAACTGGTACAGGGAAGACGCTTGTTGCGGGCCAAATAATAAAGAAATCGACAGAGTGATCAAGAATACGACAGGGTTTTATGGGAATTTGGAAGGGATCATGGGAGCTGCGGCATTGCCAAGCATTAAAGCTCTTGAACTGCCGAGCGGAGATGATGAGGTTCGGGAGGGGGAAAAATCAGTTTAATCTTTTAAGAAAGATTTTAGATTTATTTAATGTTTGTGTGCTAATGATAGGTAATCAAATGACTCATCTTTAACTTCTCAAATTATGATCAAGGAAAATTCAATCATTATCTTTAATCAAAAAAATATTCGCAGAGATTGGGATGCGGAAAAGGAGATTTGGTATTTTTCAGTTATTGATGTCATTGAGATTTTAACCGATTCAACCTCTCCTAAACGATATTGGAGTGATCTGAAAATTAAGCTTAAGAATGAAGGAAGTGAAGTGTACGAGAAAATCGTACGGTTGAAATTAACGGCTCCTGATGGGAAAAAACGTGAGACCGACTGTTTTTCAACAGAAGATTTGTTAAGACTCGTTCAATCCATTCCTTCCCCAAAAGCAGAGCCTTTCAAGGTATGGCTGGCAAAAGTCGGATATGAACGTATTGAGGAAACTGAAAATCCGGAACTATCGATTGATCGCGCTATGAAGACATATTTACAAAAGGGCTATTCCAAAGAATGGATCAATCAAAGACTCAAAAGTATTGAAGTTCGTAAGGATTTAACCGATGAGTGGCAAGAAAGAGGTGTAAAAGAAGGACAAGAATATGCGATTTTGACTGATGAAATTACGCAGGCGTGGGCTGGCATGAGCGTAAAAGAATACAAGGAGTTTAAAAGTCTAAAAAAACAAAATTTGAGGGATAACATGACAAATCTTGAGCTGGTTTTGAATATGCTAGCCGAAGCTACAACGACCGAAATTTCAAAGAAGAAACAACCAAAAGGTTTTTATGAGAGCCGCATTATTGCACGAGAGGGGGGTCATATAGCTGGTACTGCGCGCAAAGGAATTGAGAAAAAAACTGGTGAAAGAGTCGTTTCAAGTAAGAATGCAAATGACCTATTGCTAGGAATAAGAGCAAAAAAGCAGTTATCCGGAGATTCCGGAAAACTCAAAGATGTTTAGAGTAAAATTTAAAAAAGTACTCTATGGCAAAATTGCACAGAATATGGACAATGCCAAAACCCTGATGCAAACATTTTTAGCAGAGGCATTTCAAAATTAGCACAGTGTTGGATTTTTAAACATTCCATTGACCGAAAAAAGAACATTAATATACACTGTAGCTGTTATTGGTTCTTAACATTAATTCCCATGAGATCAAACCTAGACGTAACGCAAATAGGTGAAATTGTGTGTGCGCTTCGAAAGAAGAAAAATATTTCGCAAGATCAGCTTGCGCAGGCGCTAAATATTCCACGCACTTCAATATCTCAAATTGAGAATGGGGGGCGTGAGCTTTCTTTTATTGAATTTCAGAAAGTTCTTGTTATATTTGAAATATCTTTCGAGGAATTCACCGCATATGGAAAGCCTTTAAAGAAAGTGGCATCAGCAAAGAAAAAGGGGATTAATGGGAAGATTAAGTTTGACGCTGAAAAATTTAAACAATTGCTTCTATATATTCTTGGAAAATGTGGTGGTCGCCCAAATGTTGGGGAAACTGTTCTGTATAAATTACTTTATTTTTGTGATTTTGATTTTTTTGAGTTAAATGAGAGATCTTTAACCGGAATGAAATATAAAAAAATGCAGTTTGGGCCGATACCGGATCAAACTTTATTTAATCCGGTGATTCAAGAAATGCGGAATAGTGGAATGATAGAAAAAGTCTCACGGCCTTATGTGAATGGCACTATCCAGACGCGCTATCTGAATTTTGTGGAAGCCGATTTGCCCGTTTTTTGTGCAGATCTTGATAAAATGAGAAACGTGGCGGATTCGGTCATTGAACGTCTTTCCGGCATGAGTGCGCGACAAATTGAAGATCATTCACATCGCGATTATCCTTGGCAGGCTCACGAATATGATGAGGAAATTGATTATAGCAGTGTGTTTTTTAGAAGCGGGGAATTTGCAAATAGAGATTATGATGCGATGTGGGAACAGTCATCGGCCAATGACATATTGGATCAGCTTGGGGAAATGAGTGAGGATGAACACGAATATTATCTTAAGCTTTTAAATAAATGACCGATTTTAAGACAGGAGATGTTTTCCTGGTAAATTTTGATCCATCCATTGGGCACGAATATAAGAAAATTCGTCCTGCTGTTGTGATCCAATCGGCAAAAACGATTAAGAGTAGCGCTTTGATTACGATTATGCCTATTACATCACAGCTTTCAAATTGCCAAAAAGAAGATATTAAAATAAAGAAAAGTACAGTAAATGGCTTGTATGTGGACTCATTGGTGAAGGTTGGTTGTATCCACAGTTTTGACAGAAAAAGATTTCTGAAAAAAATTGGCGATATTCCGGAAGAGGCAATGACCAGGATAATCGCGTATTTATGTGTTCATTTTAATATAAAATAAAATGGAGATGGAGTGGGGGATAAGGAGTTCGCTTTGCGAACGTTTTGTTGCTATGCCCCGCCTTGGCGGGGCGCGGACATTCACCTTCGGTTCATGTCTGTTGGTCGGAGTGGCGGGACTCGAACCCACGACCTCAGCGTCCCGAACGCTGCGCGCTACCAACTGCGCTACACTCCGCAATTGTTGGCTGATTTAATTTTTTTATTGCTATGCCCCGCCAAGGCGGGGCGCGGACATTCACTTTCGGTTCATGTCTGCATGTCTGATTTTACCATGTAATTTTTTTTTGCTGAATAACTTTCAAAAACTTTAATTTTTGGGTACAATTCGGGGGCTTATTTATGACCCTGATTAGATATTAAATTGTTCATGCGAAAATTGCTGGTTTTGTTTGGTCTGATTTTTTCTTTGTTGCTGTTTGCGGCTTGTTCTTCCGGTAATCAGAATGGCGGCATCTCTTGGCAAAAGGTTAAAACGGGGTTTTATTACTCTGAATTTTTCAAAGATCAGCGCGATTTTATTTTGGTAAAAATGGATCCTAAATATTTCCACTTTTCGGTTTATCAAAATAAAAATTTGGAAGAAGCTAAAACCATTAAGGAAATTCATCAGCAGGAACAGGCTTTAATTACATTTAATGGATCATTTTTTGGTGAAGATTTTAAGCCGGTCAGCTTTTTAAAGAGTGATGGAAAGATTTTTCATAAACTCTCCAAGGCAAATCTTGTTGATGGAATTTTTGTGTTTTCAAAGGACGATAAGCCAAATCTATTTAGCGCGGAAAGTTTTAAAGATAGTGACGATATAACTTTTGCCATGCAAAATGGTCCAATTCTATTGGATGAAATGGGAAAGGCTAAAATTGTTTCAGATACGGGCAAAATTGGCAGCAGAACGGCTTTGGGTATAGATAAAGATCAAAATGTGGTGTTGATTATCATTCAGCAGAGTCTTTTTAATTCCGGGAATGGGATCACCCTGTATCAATTTGCCGATATTTTGGCTAACGACGCGCAATTTAAGGGGATGGGGCTGCATTCGGTTTTAAATCTTGATGGTGGGGCTTCTACCGGCATGATGATTGGGTCGCAGTACTATCCGGAAATGGATAAAGTGCAAAATATGGTAATCGTGAAGGACAAATAAACTTGCAAATAAGCCTTTTTTGGAGTTATGCTTATGTTCTCTAATGTAAAAGGTTTATATGCAAAAGCGGTTTTTGATTGTCAGTGACATTGAAATGGGGAAAAATGACGTGATGGATGATTTTTCGGATGATCATGTCTTCGCTCATTTTGTTGAGAAAATTCTGGAAAAAGATAAAGGGGACGAGGAAGTTTTTTTGCTTTTGAATGGCGATATTTTTGATTTTTTGAAAATGGATTTTAGGGGGGAGCATACCCGTTATATTACCGAGGATGTTTCTTTGTGGAAGCTGGAAAATATTTTTGATGCTCATCCGGTGATGTTTGAGGCTTTGCGGGCCTTTTTGCAGAAGGAAAGTCATAAGATAATTTTTATTATCGGGAATCATGATTTTGATTTGATTTGGCCAAAGGTTCAGGGAAAAATCGCCGGGCATCTGGGCAAAAAATCACAGGTTGGATTTACCTATAGTTTTGATTATGAAAAATTGCATGTTGAACATGGAAATATGCTGGATCCGTTTTTTTGCAATGATGTGAAAAAGCCTTTTGTAAGCCATAAAGGTCAGAAAGTTTTAAACTTGCCGGTGGGGGCATATGTGTTCTTTTCCGAATTGGCCCCGGTTAAGCGAAAATTTGCCAAAGAAGAGCAGTTTTATCCACGAGAAAAAATTGCCGATTTTTATCCGGAATATGGCGTGGAAATCACTAAGGTTATCAAACGATACTTTTGGAAGGGCGTGATGGAGCCCTGGATCCATTTAGCTGATCCGACTTATCGAATTAATTATCTTCCTTTTATAAAACATGTTTTAACCTTTGGGCTGGATTTTATTAATGATGAACGTTTTTTACCTTCCCGCCTGAATTCGTTAAGAAGACGTCATCCTAAAAAAGAAGTTTTTGTGACTGGGCATGCTCATCTTTTTAAAAATGTTGCTTTTCAGAAACAGCGGTTTTTTGTGACTGATACGTGGAGAAATGAATATGATTTGTTAAGGGAAGGGAATCCAAAAAAAGCAAAAACTTATGCGGAACTGCTTTTTGATAATGAAAATCTGATGCAGTCCGATTTGCATGTTTTTGATTTTAACGAAATTCCGCGCGAACATAGAACGGTTGAAATGGCTGATATTGAACTTAAAAAGACTGTTTTTGAAAAATTACCTAAGCTGTAGGGGAGTTTAAATTTCTGATAGTATTAGAATTAATTCTTGAATGAAGGCGGCATTTTTAGGAAGCATTGTGTCACGCGTATATTCGATGTCCGGGCGGTTTGTCAGCCTAAAACCTATTTTCCCAGATCCTGAATTAACACTACACTTCATGCCTTCTTCTCTGGCGATTCTATTTAGTTCGTGTATGAGTCTCATTGGGGTAATTGTTATTCCCATGATTGGAACCCTTGCAAGTTCTTGGATTGAAACGGCATCAGATTTTATGTTGATGGTGATTGGTTGAGGGCCTGTAGGTCTTTCAAAATGGGTAGAATTGGCAGATGGGATATTAACTATTTTGCAAAGAACATCTTTGTGATGAATGACTTGGCTGCTGTAGACTCCGGGGATTGGAGGTGTGGCGCTAATTGTGGTTGTCGTAATTGCACGTTCTCGCATTTGCTCCAGCATTGTTGAAAGTGGAGTGGGCGCGGGTGGTGGGGCCTTTGTGGGGGAGAGTTTCCGGGGTTCTGTGCCGTTGTGATCTTCTGGGCTTATCATTGGTTCTAATAATTGAGCTTATTTTGTTGTATAGGTAGGCATTAAAATGGTGCCCAATGGTCATTTAATCATAAAATGTTGTATTTGTCAAAGTGGCATCGGGTGAAAGGCGATTTTGTCTATAATTAAAGCCAAAATACGGGTTTTTTAAGTACGTATTTGCGTTTGGATGGTTTTGAGAGATAATGCGGTAGCTGTTCAATTTCTGGGAGCTGCCTGTGGTAATCGGAGTATAGCGCAGATGGTAGCGCGCACCCATGGGGTGGGTGAGGTCGTGGGTTCAAATCCCACTACTCCGACCAAAATTTAAAACCCTTTTCCCGAAAAGGTTTTTAAATTCGCGAAAAGGGCTATGTATCGAAACTAATTAAGGTTTGAACTCATATTCAAAATAGCTTTTAGACTCGTCTTCTTCGTGTATAAATTTTAGATAAGTAAAGTTTTTCATTAAAAGAAATTACTGTCTTTTGCAGTGACTCTTTCCATTATAGGCATTTTTCCACTTTTTTTTGCTAATTTTTGCGCTTCTGCGTAGGCATCTTCAGGAAATGCACTGGAAAAGAGCACTTTCGGATTTGGGTCATCACCATGGAAAAGTATGTATAGGTTTTCATATTTAGATATGTTTTTTGGCCGACTGTATTGAATTGTTGTCATATGTAAAATATAAATACATGCTTTAGTGTATTATACCCTATACTAAATAGTAAACTGTTTAAGTAAAAAAACGCTGGTCATGTGGCGTTTTATATTTTCTTTCTTGGTCTAAAAGCTCGTGGTTCGTATTTTGCGCCACCTTGCTGCCCTGGATGTGAAGTTTGGTAGGTCATGGGTGTGCGCTATTAATCGCCCTTTTTATCATAAAATTTACGCCTGCCTGCATGTTGATTGGTTGGATTTTGATTTTTGGATATTTTGTTTTAAATACCCTGAAAACCTCGTCGGCAAAGGCTTGTCCTACGGTGGGGACATCGTTAAAGTCGAGAATAATGGTTTTGAATTTTTCCAGACCGGAGAGGACTCTTCTGGCTTGGGAACGTGAAATGTAGATTGTGCCCATTGTGTACAACTTGATTAAAACTTCTGTTTTGTCGAATCCGTATTCTCCTGGGCTGCTTTGATAAGCCATAAAGACATCATTCAAATGTTTTTTTGTATTAAGGTCTATGGAAAAAGTTACTTCTGTTCCGTGAATTCCTTTTTCATTTTTTTCGATGAAAACGTCGGGCAAGTTATTATCAACTGTTAATTTATAATCATAACTGTTTAGCACAAATTTATCGGCAGTTTTGGAAGTAAAAAAAATGCCTTCACCGGAATGAGCTTTTGGGGCAGTGGTTACTTTTCCCTTTAATAAGTCTTGGATAGCCTCTTCTTCGTTTTTTAATTTACGTTTTTTCATGATGTTTCTGAAAACACCGACTCCGGAATCAATAACTTTAAATGTGAGCATGGTGTCTTCTTTTTGGACAGTAACCTGAATTTTTTTTGACTGTGAATGTTCGATGGCGTTGTTAAACATTTCAGAAAAGCCATAGGTGAAAATGCTTTGCAGGTTTTCCGGGAGCTGCTTCAGAAAATTATATTTTGACTCAAGCTCAATTAAGACCTTATGTTCTTCCAACCCTTTGTTTGTATATTCAATAGTTTGGTCCGGTACATATCTTACGGATCGGCCCGCCCCAATTTGTTGTAATTTGCCTTGTTTAACCAGTTTTTTAAGATAGTTGGCGACTGTAACACGACTATATTTACCCTTGAGGGCTTTTTTAATTTCTCTGTTCGTAATTGGCTTACTGCGGGCCAGATCAAGGATAATTTTGTCGATTAGCATAATTGTAAAGTTAATCTGACTTAATTGTAAAGCAACTTGGCCTAATTGTAAAGCGGTGATGGTGCTAATCGTTAAGCTCGGTTGGTGTAAAGGGTCATAATCTTGACGCAAAATGGTTTAATCGTTATGGTGATTAGCACCTGTAATGAATAATTAATGTCTGCGACACATACTACAAATAGAAAATCTTCTGAAGCGAGTCTTTTTGAGCTCCTTAAGCCATATGCTCTTTGGATATTGGTCATGATTTTATTGACTGTTTTGAGCAATGGTTTGAATTTGGCGGTGCCTAAAATTATTGCGAATGCCATTGATAGTTTTACCAAGGGCGATTTTGTTTTGCTGAATGTGATTATTGAGTTTTCCCTAGTGGCGCTGAGCATTTTTATTTTCACCTGTCTGTCCGGGATTGTTCAAACATATACTTCCGAACGCGTTGCCAGGGATCTGCGTACGCAATTGGTAGCCAAAATTTCCATTCAGGATTATGCCTATATTCAACGCACCAATCCGGCAAAACTTTTAACCAATTTAACGTCCGATGTTGATGCGATAAAGTCGTTTGTGGCTCAGGCAATTGCTTCAATTATTTCTTCCGTTTTTTTAATTGTTGGCGCAAGTATTCTTTTACTTTTGATAAACTGGAGGCTTGCTCTTGCCGTTCTTGTGGCTGTGCCGTTGGTGGGGACGGCGTTTTATGTAATCTTTGGAAAAGTTCGAAAATTATTCAGGAAGCAGCAGGAAGCCATTGATTGGCTGAATAAAGTTATTAATGAAAGTATTTTGGGGGCGGGACTTATCCGACTTTTAAATTCGGAACAATACGAATATCAAAAATTTCTGGATGCGAATACCGAAGCGAAAAACATTGGATTCGGTATTTTACGCCTTTTTGCCAGCCTGATTCCCGTGATTACTTTTGTGACCAACCTGGCAATTTTGACGATTTTGGCACTGGGTGGCCATTTTGTGATTAGCGGAAGTATGAGTCTTGGTGAATTTACGGCGTTTAACAGTTATCTTTCCATTCTGATTTTTCCAATCATGATTATTGGTTTCATGAGTAATGTGATTGCGCAGGCGTCGGCTTCATATCAACGAATTAATGAGGTGATTAAGGCTGAACATAAAAAAGACACCGGGCATCTTACAACAAAGTTGCATGGTGATATTGAAGTGAAAAATGTGTGTGTATCTTTTGGTGAAAAAATGGCGCTTAAGGATGTTTCTTTTAAAGTTAAGGCTGGGACGAAAACGGCAATTATTGGGCCAACTGCCGCCGGGAAAACGCAGCTGCTTTATTTACTGACCGGGTTGCTTGAGCCAACTTCCGGAATAGTGGAATATGATGGAAAATCGGTTGATCAATATGTGAAACAGTCGCTGCATCAACAGGTTGGGTTTGTGTTTCAGGATAGTGTTATTTTTAATCTGACACTTAGGGAAAATATTGCCTTTAGCAATACGGTGAAGGATAAAGATATTCAAAAAGCCATTGATACGGCCGAGCTACATAACTTTATTAATGGGCTTCCGGACAAACTTGATACTGTGGTTTCTGAACGTGGAACCAGCCTTTCCGGAGGCCAAAAACAGCGCATCATGCTTGCCAGGGCTTTGGCTCTGAATCCAAAAGTTTTGCTGCTTGATGATTTTACCGCGCGTGTTGATACCGGTACCGAACAAAAAGTTTTGCAAAATGTTCAGAAAAATTATCCGGATATTACTTTGGTTTCGGTCACTCAGAAAATTTCTTCCATAGAACATTACGATCAAATTATTCTTTTAATGGAGGGGGAAATATTGGCTACAGGTAGGCATCTTGAACTTATGCAGAAATCACCGGAATATGTCCAAATTTATAACTCTCAACAAAGTACAAATAATTATGAATTACGCACTTAATAATTCCGGTAAAAGTGGAGGAAAAGTAACGCTTGGAATGGCGCTGAAAAAACTTGTGCCATTTTTGGCCGGCGAAAAAAGGAATGTGATTGTGGCTTTTATCGCGATTGTCATTAACGCAACGTCAAATTTGCTTGGGCCGATTATTATTGGCTATACGGTCGATAATTATATTCAGACCAAAAATTTTCAGGGCGTTTTGATTTTTGTGGCTATTCTTTTGGGAATATATGTTGCCGGATTGATTGCGATTTATGTGCAGACAATTACCATGGGTGGTGTTGGTCGAAGGGTTCTTTTTAATTTGAGGAATGCCATTTTTACAAAATTGCAGGAGCTTCCTGTGGCTTTTTTTAATCAAAACAAAGCAGGTGATCTGATTTCAAGAATTAATAACGATACCGATAAATTGAATCAGTTTTTTGCCCAGGCGTTGATGCAGTTTGTAGGGAGTTTCTTTATGATTGTTGGTGCGGGAATATTTTTATTAAGTTTGAATATACGGCTTGGTGTTGCGGCAGTCTTGCCGGCGCTTGGGGTAGTGGTAGTTACACAAGTTCTTTCCGCATGGGTGAAACGGAAAAATCTGCAAAGTTTGCAGAGTCTTGGTGGAATGAGCGCTGAAATTCAGGAAAGTCTGGAAAATTTTAAAGTGATTGTTGCTTTTAATCGCCTTGATTATTTTAGAAAAAAATTTGACGAAGCCAATCAGAAAAATTATGCAGTATCTATTTGGGCGGGCATTGCCAGCAATATTTTTATCCCAATTTACAGTTTGGCTTCAAATATTGCGCAATTGGTGACACTTGCTTATGGAATTTATTTGATTTCGCTGGGGAATTTTACGATTGGTTTGCTCATCGGCTTTTTGCTCTATGTAAATAGTTTTTATGGGCCTTTACGCCAACTTGGAGCTTTATGGGCATCGCTACAGCTTGCGTTGGCGGCGCTTGATCGTATTTCTGAAGTGCTTGCTCTTAAATCCAACATGGAAGTGATTTCGGCGCATCATGTTAAGTCTGATTTTTTGTTGGAGTTTAGAAATGTGAGTTTTGCTTATTCCGACGAAAAAATGGTTTTGAAAAATATTCAGCTCGGGCTTAAAAAGGGCCATACTTACGCGTTTGTGGGTCCAACCGGTGGAGGGAAAACAACTACGGCTTCTTTGATGGCGCGACTTTATGATCCGATTGAAGGAGTTATTTTACTAGATGGTAAAGATCTTCGTTCCTATAAACCCGCAGAACGTTCAAAGAAAATTGGCTTTATTCTGCAGGAGCCTTTTCTTTTTACCGGAACGTTGAAGGATAATATCTTGTATGGCAATGAACAATATTTTAATCACACCAATGAGCAATTGCGTGAAATCTTGGAAAAACACGGGCTTTCAAGCCTGCTTGCCAGATTTGAGCAGGGACTTGATACCAAAATTGCAACAAGTGGGAATACCATCAGTCTGGGCCAAAAACAACTTATTGCTTTTATCCGCGCAGTGATGCGTGAACCGGAAATTTTGATTCTTGATGAAGCAACCGCGAATATCGATACCGTTACCGAACAGTTGCTCGAAGAAATCTTGAATAAATTGCCAAAAGAGACGACTAAAATTATTATCGCGCATCGCTTAAATACAATAAGTAATGCTGATCAAATCTGCTTTGTGAATGGAGGAGAAATCACGCTGGCGGGTTCCATGGAGCATGCAATGGAAATGCTTTTACATGGAAAAAGGAAGAGTTAATATTGGCACGATTTTGAAGAGCGGGCGTTTGCAAAAAGAATTTGCGAGGGCTATATTCAAATATGGTTTTTTATTTGGTAATCGTTTGAAATTATGGAAAATATAAGTGCACTTATGGATCTAAAAGGGAAGACGGCAATTGTTACAGGTGGGGCTTTGGGAATAGGGCTGGGTATTGTTTATAGGCTGGCGGAAGCGGGCGCTAATGTGGTTATTGCCAATAATGTAGAGGCGGCGGCTTTGGATGCGGTAAGAGATCTGACTGCAAAAAAATGGAATGTTTCAGAAATTTTGACTGATGTTTCCAAAGAAGAGGATGTGAAAAAAATGGTTGAGTTTGCGGTTTCCACTTATGGCGCTGTTGATATTTTGGTAAACAATGCGGGAATTTATCCTTCGGTGACTTTCGCGAATATGACATTGGCGGATTTTGAAAAAGTGATTAACGTGAATTTGAAAGGTGTTTTTTTGTGTGTGAAATATGTTTCGGAGCAGATGATCAAACAGGGGAAAGGTGGCAAAATTATTAATGTGACTTCGGTTGATGCGTTGCATCCTTCTTCGATTGGATTGGCCCATTATGATGCTTCCAAGCATGGGGTTTGGGGATTTACCAAAAATGTGGCGCTGGAATTGGCACAACATAAAATTTGGGTAAACGCGATTGCTCCGGGGGCGATATTAACTCCGGGGACACAGGTTCCTCAAAAAGAAAATACCGGCGTGGATATGAAAAAAATATTGGAAGTTTTTATGACTAAAATTCCAATGCACAGAATGGGCGAGCCCGATGAAATCGGCAAAGTCGCGCTGTTTTTGGCGTCGGAGATGTCTTCTTATATGACAGGCTCCCAAATTGTGGTTGATGGTGGCGTTTTGTTGTCTTAGCCAATCTTCCGGTAGCCTTAACTAATTTTCCAACTTAATAATTGGGGCTGGATTCAATATGGGAAAACCAAGTTGGTCTTGTGTGTTTGGTATGGGTGGAAGGCCAACCTGAGTTTGTGGTGTGGGTGGTTGTGGCAAATTTGCCTGATTCTGGCCATTATCGGTGGTTACAATATCAATGCTGGAGTTGCCTTCGTAGCCCAGTTTGTCGAATGCTTTAGCGGTGATGGTGTGATGAATTCCGCCTGTTTCGCCAAAGGGAAGACGAATTTCGCCATTATAAGGGGCAGTATTGGTTTTATATTTGAGTTCATTATCAAGATAGTATTCAACCCGATCAAACTCTCCTGTGATGCTTACTTGCGCGTTAACGGGGATATTTGAATTAACAGGGTATGAACTGCCACTGGCCGGACTTAGGAGGGTAATAGAAGGTTTTTGGGCCATACTATTGGCATTGTGTTCGGGGCAGGGAGTTGTTGGTGGAGCACCAAAGAAGGCAGTTGAGTTTTGGTTGATATTGCTGGCGTGTTGTTGAACCCAAGCTTGCGCACTTTGAATCCAATCGTTATTTGGGAAAAGATCTACGACATTTCTGTAATTTGCGACTTGAACCATTTCCGGCGGTGTAAATTCGGTTGCCAGGCCATTACAGAGTCTATCAACATTAACTTGGGCGTAGCTATCATCAACTTCGGTTGGTATGGAGAAATTGGCGAAAAAGTCTGTGATAATTTGATCCGGTGGAGTGTTTGGTCCAGGCAATTTGCCGCTTGCTTTAGACACGGCAACCTGTTTGATGCCTTCCGGTATTGGGAAATCTTCCGAAGGAGTGTCTTTTAAAGCCTGGGTCATAAAACTTTTCCAAATTGGAGCCGCGGCATTGGTACCATCTGCGGCAAGTGACATGTGTCCATCAACTTTATCGTTATTATTTCCAACCCAAACTGCGGTTACTACACGTGTGGTGTAGCCCATAATCCAGAGGTCTTTTGGATAATAGATTTTTTGACCGTTTGGTTTAACATCAAAGCCGTTACTTGTACCGGTTTTGGCGCCATTTACCTGGCCGGGAATTGTCATGGTTGGGCTCAAACGCACGCTGGTATCGGAAAGAATGCTGTTAATCATGTATGCAACCTGTGGGTCCAAAGCCTGTTCGCCCGGGTCGTCCTGTTTTGCCTCTTCCAAAATTTCCCCTTTGGAATTTTCAATTTTAAGAATACTAACCGGATCATGATGAATACCACCATTGGCGAAAACGCTGTAAGCGGTGGCCATGTCCAAAGGACGTACGCCGGCTGCTCCGATGGCTAAAGGATAACCATATTGATGATTTGGATCACTTTGTAATTCCTGGAAAACAATACCCATTTTTTGGGTAAGAGCTACGATTGGTTCTTGTTGGCCGGCAGCAAAGAATGCTTTGATTGCAGGAATATTTCTGGATTGAGCAAGTGCCGAACGAATAGTCATTGGGCCGCGGAATGTTCCATCAAAGTTTTTTGGATATTTATTTGGGTCAGTTCCCAGTTTCATTGGCGTATCAAAAACCGGAGATGCAGGCGCAAAGCGGTTTAAAAACACCTGCGCATAAACAAAAGGTTTGAAAGAAGAACCCGGTTGGCGGAAATCGGTAATAACATTTTCATTGCCATCATAATTTGGATCAAAATAATCGCGTGAGCCAACCATGGCTAAAATTTGACCGGTTTTTGGATCCATGGAAATAAGCGCGGCATTCTTGGCGTTGTAAGCTTTTTCGTTTGATTTTGAGCCGTCTAAAACCGCTTTTTCGGCGATCTCTTCCATTTTTGGATCAAGCGTGGTGTAAACTTTAAGACCACCCTGTTCAACAATATCTTTGCCGTATTTTTGTTCAAGTTGATCAATGATGTACATCACAAAATGTGGAGCCGTAATCTTTGATTGATATTTGGTGAATTGATTTTTTTGCATTTTGGTCCAGGCTTCCTGTTTTTGCTGTTCGTTGATGTAGCCCAATTCCATCATTCTGCTTAAAATTATGTCACTGCGGCCGGCAAGATAAATTTGTTTATCGGGATTATTGGGATCAATTTGGACTGTTTTGCCAATGATTCCTTCCGCGTATTCATTTTCGTAGAGATCATTCTGGCTGCGAATATTGCGCGAAGCCAGTTCATCTGACGTGAATTGTTTGGCTAAAGTTGAAAATTGATGTTGTGAATAGTAGCTTGGTCGATTTGGGATTGAAGCTAAAATTGCGCTTTCGGCCAGATCAAGGTTGATTGCGTGTTTGTTAAAATAAATTTGAGCAGCTTTTTCAATACCATAGGCTTTGTTGCTGTAACTGATTTTGTTAAGGTAAAGTTCAATAATTTTCTTTTTATCGAAGGCCTGTTCAAGTTGAACGGATAAAATTAATTCTTTAAGTTTGCGGATATAGGATTTTTCGGAATTTAAAAAAGCGAGTTTAATGTATTGTTGAGTAATGGTTGAACCGCCCTGAGTAAGGCTGAAATGGAAAATGTCGTTTACAACTGCGCGGCCAATACCTCTTATATCAAATCCGGGATGTTCCCAGTATTGTGTGTCTTCAATTGCGATAGTTGCGTTAACTAACGAAGAGGAAATTTTATCGTAGGTAACATATTCACGATTTTCGGCTCCTTTTACGTATAAAATATTTCCTTCACGGTCATAAATTGTGGTTGCCTGTGCCTGATTCAGTTTGTCCAGATCATGGACATCCGGCAGCGTTATGCTAAGTACGGCTATGGCAATCCCAAGACTTAAAACTAAAAACAGGATGAAGCCAATTATACTAAGGCCGGTCCAAAGTAAAATTTGTTTCCAGTCGAGTTTGCCGTTGGGTAAGCGGGCGCGTTCACGCATGCGCGCAAATTTGCCATTGGTTTTTTTGCCGATTTTTTGGATGTGAAACTTGATTTTTTCAAACATGATTTTTTGATTATATACACAGCATTATGCGGGGTTTATCCTAGCAGAAAAGTGCCGTGAATTCAATGGAGGGGTGTTTGGGATTTGAAAATTGTTGCATCGCAAGTTCGATGATCGTAATTGAAAATCGAGAATGGAGATGTTTAAAATTTTTCTTTTTGGAGAAGTTTTGCTACAATCAATTACGTTCTTTTCGATGATATTTTTTTATTTCTTTAACCAGTTTTTTTATGATGACACTCAAGCAGATATATGATTATAGCCTTCAGATGGCCATTAAACGCGGCCCTCGTCCGGTTAAGGAAGTTGAAGAGCAACTTAAAAAGTTGAAGCATGAATATGAAAAGCTCGAAGAAAAAAAGAAGGAATATTTTGATGTTGAGAGTTTGAAAAATCCTTTTTTGGACAGCCGTATTTTAAGTGGCGATCCAAATACAAAGTTAAAAAGAGTGCTTGTGGGAATCGATATTGGCGTTGGTGAAATTATGCTGGCGAATGAATTAAATAAGAGTGACAAAAAAATTGACGCGGTGATTGCGCATCATCCGGAAGGTCGTGGGTTAATCGATCTTACTCAGGTCATGACTCTTCAAGAGGATATTGCAATGTTGGAGGGCGTTCCGGTTAATGTGATTGAAAAATTGATGCGAGCGCGCATTGGCGATTTGAATCGCGGCCTGCATGCAGCGAACCATTTTCAGGTTCCGGATGCGGCTAAATTGTTGAATATGCCTTTTGCCTGCTTCCATACTTTTGCCGATAATCAGGTTTACTGGTTTATAAAAAATTACATCACCAAGAAAAATCCAAAATATATCAGCGATATTATGGACGCGTTGATGGAGCTTCCTGAATATCAGATTGCAAAAAGACGTGGTAACGGACCTATGATGTTTGTTGGTGATGAAAAAGCACGCGTTGGCAAAATTTCTTACTCCGGATTTACCGGTGGTACAAGCGGTTCAAAAGAGGTTTACGAAAAGATGGCGCATGCCGGAGTTGGAACGATTTTGGCCATGCATATTCCGGAAGAACATCGCAAATTATGTGAAAAATATCACATCAATGTGCTCATTTGTGGACACATGGCGAGTGACAGTCTTGGTGTGAATTTGCTGATGGATGAGCTTGAAAAGAACGGTGTGGAAATTGTGGAATGTGCCGGATTTATGCGTGTGAGCAGGTTGAAAAAGAAGATGCCGTTTTAAATTGATTATAAATTATAAATTATAAATTTATAATTGTTGAATTTTTAAAAAGGTGATCATGTCCAGGTTGAATGTGGTACGAAAAAAGCCCTCGAAATCAGGAGAAATCGGGGGCTTTTTGAATAGTGAAAAATTTCAGCGTAGACGAGTTGAGCGCTGCGGGAGGATGTTATTGGGGATTTTTCGCCAATGCTTTTATCCCTTTTCTGGTGATGAAATAGAATTCCATGGTGGTTTCCATGCTTGGTTTTTGCGCGATTAGCACTTCTTTTTCCAGATAAGCCCAGGCTTCCATAAAAGCTCGCATTACGGGCAATTGCAGTTCTTTAGGGTAATCTTTAACGGTTTCTTTGAATCCAAAATTATGACGATTGAGGCTTTCCTGATCTTGAGCCAAATATTTTAAAAGTTCGGTGGCAAGGTTTGGGAGTTCTAATGCAAGGATTTTATTCGCGTCAGGGAGCATTGCTGAAATTGGGATTGCCATTAAATTGGTAATTAAAAACTAAATGGGCCACCTTTATGTTTTTGGAAGCTGGTTGGGGTGCGGTCCTCCGCAGGGGTGCCGGTATCATCACATTCTTTGTGAAGACTGGCAGCAGTGTGAGCGATTGTCATTATTTTTGCAACGTCATCTGTTGGGCCTAAATCAGTATAAGAACGTCTATTGTCGCCACGTGGGGCTCCTTTAGTGTTAACGGCTCGGGGATCTTTGGCGTGAGCTTCGAGCGCTGCTCTAACCCTTCTTTGTAATTCTGTTTCAGGTTCTTTACCTTCAGGTAATTCTTGTGGTGTATTTGTTAGCGACATTGTTTAAATTTAAGGGTAAATAAAAACCGCCGCTATTGTAACAAGCGACTTTTTATTGTCAAATCCCCGCTTGCATTCTCGACGAAGTATTTCAAAGTGTACGCTTCGGTGCCGAAGCTCTTAAAAATGGCTTGTTGCTGCGGTGTGTTTGACGCGGTGTCGAGAAGGTTTCAAAATGTATTAACGCTTTATCGAGATGAAAAGGAATGGGTTTTGTTAGCCTTTGGGGTTTTTGGGAGTGGTGACCCGAAAAGCTTGATTATTTCAGCCCGCGGATTTCGCCGCCTAATTTTGTCAGCTCTTCAAAGATTTTTTGTTGAGTTGTCTTCATTTCGGCATCTGTAAGCGTGCGCTGCGTGGATTGCAGCAGAACTTTAAAGGCGAGCGCTTTTTTATCTGGTGGGATGTTTTGGCCTTCGTATAGATCAAACAATTCAACTTCGCGGATTAATTCTTTATTGCAGTTTTGAATTGCGCGCTGAAGTTTTCCGATTTCGGTATTTTTGTCGATGAGTACGGAAACATCAATTCTGATTCCCGGGAATTTTGGAATCTGTTTGTACTTTCTTTCTTCTGTTTCCAGGTTTGCCAACTTGCTGAAGTTTACTTCAAACACGGCAATTTTAGCGTTTTCGATGTCGTAGTTTTTTGCTACAAGTGGATGAAGTTCGAAAATTCTGGCGATTTCCTGGCCGGATTTTCGGCTATAATAAGAGGCATAACGGTTTGGGTGAGCGTAAGCGCATAAGCTTTCACCTTTGCGCATTTCCAAGGCTTTTAAGTTAACATGGAAAAGTTTGAAAAATTCTTCCAACGCGCCTTTGATTTCGTAAAAAGGTTCGGAAGGGCCTTGGTTTGACGCGCCGGCGGCTGTATTTTTTTCTTTTGTTGCTGCTTTGTTTCTTACGATCACCGCGCAAATTTTCTTTTCTTCAATCGGGAAATATTCCTGTAGATCTTCATAAGTTCGACCAATTTCATATAATTTGAATTGATCAAAAGACTTTAAATTAAGACCAATATTTTTGAGGATGTTCGGCATTAAACTGATGCGCATGTGGGTCTGATCTTCGGAAAGATAATTTTGAACTTTAATGTGTGGCTCTTCCGGCAACAGGCATTTTTTGATGTCGTTGATGCTATAAAAAGAGTAGTTATAGACCTCATTAAAGCCAAGTCCGAGTGAAAGCGCGTGACGGGCAAAATGTTTAAGTTTGCGCTCATTATTTTCGATTGGGAGTTTGATTGGAAGTTTTGGAAGTTTGGCTTCGATATTTTCGTATCCGTGCATGCGGGCGATTTCTTCCACGATGTCGTCTTCAATGGAAATGTCTTTGGTCGCGCGGAAAGAGGGGATTTCAACCTTGATTTTATCTTTGCCGGACAGCGTGGTTTTGAATTCCAAACTGTTGAGATTTTTTAAAACTTCTTCGGTAGGAATTGTAACGCCAATTTTAGAGAAAACCTTTTTAAGGCTTACTGTAACGGTAAGTTGCTTGTCTTTAAAGTTTTTGATGTCGGTGACCGGACCGCAAATAATTGCTTCCGGACTAACCTGTAAAATTAAATCACAGACGCGTTTCATGGCCTGTTCAGCCAAATTTGGATCAAGACTTTTTTCAAAACGTTGAACGGCTTCGGTTCTAAGTCCAAGTTTTACCGAAGTTAAACGAACGGAAGAAGGCTGAAAATTCGCAGATTCAACCAGAATTTTAGTAGTTTGCTGATCAACTTCGCTGTTTGCGCCGCCCATAATTCCCGCAATGGCAACCGGTTTTTTGTGATCGGCAATAACCAGCGTTTCATCTTTGCCGGTTTGATTTAGAGATCTTTCAACACCGTCGAGTGTCGTGATTTTTTCATCTTTTTTAGCTGTGCGTACAATAATTCCGGTGTCGATTTTGGCTGCATCAAAAGCATGCAAAGGCTGACCAAGTTCGGCCATTACATAATTTGTGACATCAACAATGTTGTTGATTGAACGATATCCAACCGCGCTAAGGCGATTCTTGAGCCAGGCAGGGGACTCAGCAATTTTTATATTATTGATGTAAACGCCAAGATAACGTGGACAGAGTTTTTTGGCTTTAACTTCTACATTTGGCGATTCGCCGGTTGCTGGAAAATCAATTTCCAATTGAAGCGGTTTGAGTTTTTTGTCCGAGATTGCCGCAATTTCACGCGCGATGCCGTAGTGACCCCACAAATCCGGACGATGGGTTAGAGATTTGTTATCAACTACTAAAGAAATATCGTTCAAACCTAAAATATCAGCAATTGGTTGGCCGAGTGGAGTATTGGCAGGGAAGCGGGTTAGCCCTTTTTGGCCAATGCCAAGTTCATCATCACCGCAAACCATACCTTCTGATTTCACGCCCATCATTTCTGTGATTTTAATTTCTCCGCCGGGGAGTTTTGCTCCAGGCAAAGCAATCGGCAGAATTTCCCCAGGGTGAATCACGTGGACTGAACCGAAAACAATCTGGATTTTTTTCCAGCCAATATCAAAAATTCCTTTGTGTAATTTTTCAGATCCGGCAATTTTCTCGAACTCTAAAAGTTTTCCGGTGACTACTTTGTCGAGATTCTGGTCTTGATGCAAAATGCCTTCAACTTCAGCAGTGTGGTGCGTGAGTAGTGATTGTATTTCTTCCGCACTGTAGCTGTTTTCAAGGTGAAGAGCTTCAAGAAGAGGTGTTCCAGCTTTCAAAATTGGTGCGCCACTGTGCCAATTTTTTTCTTCATCAAGGATCCAAATTTCATGTGGGGGATTTGTGCCGAGCTTTAATTCTTCTTTTGCGCAGATCATGCCGTTACTTTCTTCACCGCGAATTTTACTTGGTTGAATTGCAAAATTCCCGGGTAGAACGGCTCCAGGCAGGGCAACAAGTACATGAACATTTGGTCTGAGGTTTACTCCTCCACACACAATCTGAACAATTTTGTCACCGATATTTACTTGAGCAACGTTGAGTGAGTCTGCATTTGAATGTTTCTGCATTGAATCGACATAACCCACCACCACGTTTCGGAGGCTTTTTTTGTCGATGATATGTAGTCCTTCGACGTATTCTTTGATCCAGTTAAGAGAAATTTTCATAAGTATTGTATCGCTTACGCGATGGTTAGATTTTATGCCGGCGTAGTGGCCGGCAAGGGCTTCGCTGTGCTCGCCCTGGTTGTGCGCGCGCACAGATTTTTTGTTAGAACTGTTCCGTGAACCTAAGATCGCCGGATTGTAATAGTCTGATGTCATTAATTGCATGGCGCATCATCACCAAACGGGTCAGGCCAAAGCCAAAAGCCCAACCCTGATATTCTTTTGGATCGATGCCGCCGGCTTTTAAGACGTTTGGGTGGACCATTCCGGCGCCCATAAATTCAACCCAGCCGGTTTGTTTGCAGACACTGCAGCCTTTTTCGTTACAAATCAGACAGGAGAAATCAAGTTCCAAACCAGGTTCCACAAATGGGAAATAGCCAGGTCTAAAGCGGACTTTAACTTCTTTGCCAAACAGACGGGTCAAAAATTCACGCATGACGCCTTTAAGATCGGCAAGTGAGATTTCTTTGTCGATCATCAGGCCTTCCACCTGATAAAAAGTGTTGTCATGAGAAGCGTCGGTGGCTTCGTAACGGAACACACGGCCAGGAACGATGATGCGAAGCGGTGCGCCGTATTTTTCCATGGTGCGAATTTGGACAGGTGAAGTTTGTGTTCTTAGCACAAGCCGGCCATGTTTTTCGGCTGATTTATCCTGCAAAAAGAAGGTGTCCTGCATGTCACGCGCGGGGTGATCTTTAGGAATGTTCAGACTTTCAAAATTGTAGTATTCGGATTCGACTTCGGGGCCGTCCATAACCGAAAACCCCATGTCACTGAAAATGTTTTCAGCCTCATATTGCACTTGTGAAAGCGGATGAATGTGACCGACATCATATTTTTTGCCGGGGGCGGTCAGATCAAAAAACTCACCGGTCAGTTGTTTTTGGATTTCGGCGGATTCCAGAGTTTGGCGTTTTTCGTTAAAAACGGCTTCCAGCGCAACTTTAACCTGATTTGAAAATTGACCGAAAGTGCGTTTTTCTTCGTCGGGAAGGTCTTTAATGCCTTTTAAAATTATGGTGATTTCGCCGCTTCTGCCTAAATATTTTACTTCGATATCTTTAAGATGTTGAAGATTTGAAGCCTTGTCGATTTCGGAAATGGCCTGTTCCGATAGTTTTTTGAGGATTTCTTGCATAAAAAAACGTGAATGCGTGAAAGGCGCGATATTTGCGCGTGTAAAAAGAATACGTTGGTACTTTAAAGATTTTAGCTGAATTTGGCAAATCAAGAAGTGGGTTTTGGAGAAGATGTTGCCTTGGCTTCTGCTATGGCTTTTTCAAAAGCTGCTGACTTTGTTAAATATCATGGTGAAACTGGTAATTTATTCAGTTCTTGCCATGTTTTTGCGCGCATGTTTGCTAGTTGCGCTGCTTTTTCTGGTGTTGGGTGAAGTAAATGGTCATTGGCGCATGCTAATGCCTCAGCTGAGTTTATAATTTGTGGATCTTTATTATCCCAGCTTAGCGGGTTTCCGTGATGGTCAATTAAGGCGTTACGACCATGGAGTTGTCCTCCTAAACGCCATTCAAAATTTCCGCTTAAAGGCCAATAGAGCGCACCTTTTACATTTACTCCTTCCCGAATTGCCCTGGTTACGTGTCCAATCGTTGATAAAATCCAGTCTGGTCTTTCTTTATCTGATTCATTGCCTTCTGCATCTACTTTATTGGTAAAGCCCCATTCGGAAAGTACTAATTCTTTGCCCGGCCATCTTCTGTCGGCTTCCTTTAAGACGTCATAGGCTCCAGGCGGGTAAATTTGTGGGCAAAGCTCATTACCGCTGATGTAGCGTTCATCTTTGCCTTTAAATCCCGATAATAGTAAGGATAATTTTAGTCGAAAATAATATTGAAGGCCTAAAAAGTCGCTTGTTTGTCCGTCTTGCATTTCTTCAATAAAGTCCCAACCGCCAAGCTTTTCATAGATTTTGATGTCAGAATGGGGAACATGGTGAGTCATTCCTATTTTTGTTTCTTTTCCTGCTGCCTGGTGTGTGCTTGGTGCATGTTTTTTTAATTCATCGTAGACAATGCGATGCATCTGTTTAACTTTTTCTTTGAGGATTTTTGTTTTTCCAAATCGCAAATGTTGATAAGGAGGGAAATAGCCGCTTATATAAGCGTTGAAAGTCAGGTTGACCGGTTCATTGACGCTGATAAACCAGCGACAAAGGGTACGCTCATCCAAAATTTGTTGAAGAAATTCCTGACTGTAGCCTTCATCTTTTAGAGCTTCACGTATTTTATTTGGATCAAAGAGAAAATCGGCGACACTTTTTACATAAAAAGCAAAATGATCAACAATGTCTGGATGTTCCAAAGGGCCATTTTGAATTTCTTCATTTTTATAAGTTGCAAAACTTTTTGGCATGGGCCAATGATGCATGGTCATGACTGGTTCTAGCCCTGTGTGATGGCAGCGAGCCAAGATTCGAACATATTGGGCCATTAACTCTTGGTTGAATTTGCCTTTTTCCGGGCAGAGTTCGGCAAAATCAAAAGAGGTGCGGTAGGCATTACCAAAGCGCTTTGCTGCTTTTAGAATGTGTGGATGATTTTTAAAAAAATGGGGTTGTTCCTCACTGTCAAAAGGGCCAGCAATTTTGTCGGATAAACCGGCTGCGGAGCGTTGGCGTTCATGGGCCCAGTCGCTATTTGTCGCGGCTTCTGGATCATCCTGAAAAATCGAGCCAGCTGTTCCCGCTAATTCTAGTCGTTTATCGTATTCAAGGCTTGGATCAAAGCTGGTTGGATCATCGTCAAATCTGCCATCATCAATTAAATAAATTCCTAGAGCGGCGGCTGTGACAGCGGAAAGTCCAAGTGCTAAAGCTTTTCTGCGGGAAATTTGTCTTTTGGGCGATTCTGCTTGGACTAGAGAGTCTGGTTGTGTGGGTAAATCGGGACTCGATCTCATAATTTATAAAAATAATTTTGATGAGTGCGACAGGTTGTGAAGTTTAATAATATTTTTGCAGAAAGTCAACTTTTGATGTATAATGTAAAGATTATTTACAATCAAAATATGGCAGGTGAAGTATTACAGCCACCAGAAAGTAACAAAGGATCAAATAAACCTTTGGTGTTTCCTCGCTTACACGTTGAATTTGTTGAGGATAAAGATGATCCGGAAAAGGTTCTGAATGTTATTTTGGATGCTGCTAAAATTGTTCTTGAGCCAAAGCAAAAAGCAGAATTGTTGAGCAGTTTGCAACGACTGGATTTGAAAAATCCAGATCAGGCAAAGGAGCAAGGGAAGAAGGTCCCTTTTTTAGAGCGTCCTGATGTTTTGATTGTAATTGGCTCATTTCTTCAGATGCATGGGTATATTAAACCAAAAGTACGCGAAGGAGGGCAGCACAGTGATGTCGTTGCGGAATCTGCGGTGGATAATGTTACTGATCAAATTAATGAAGCGGGAAAGATTGGTAAAATGCCAACAGGCGAATATCGAACTGATGTTTCTGTTTATGGCTATCAATTTGAGGTGCGTGGAGATAATATTGTTTATAAGCCAAAAACAGGTAAATTTTGGGCTGTTTGGGATAGGGTGGAAGACATGATGCGCAAAAGCGGGGATGGTATGGGTTTGCGTGTTCGTGCGAAAAATATGGATCAAATCTGGGACAATATTGAACATCTTCATTTAACTGATATTTTTTCTCGACAGAAAGATGGTATTGGCGAAAGAGTTGATGATATGAAACGAGGAGGAGCTTTACTGGATGATGTGTTGCGATTGCGCAATGGTAGTCCTTATCTTAAAAAAATTGATCCGGTTGAAGCATTAAAAGCTTCAACAAAAATGATGTCTGATGTGCATCAAAAATCAGGTTTGGGAATTGGCGAAGTTTTGGGCGGAGATGTATTGGTTCATGTTGATCCATCTGGAAAAGTTAAGGATGCAAGACTTTCATCTTTGCCGGATATGCTTTATCACTCTGAGAGTGCATATCGTCAAAAGGCTTCGGATTTGGCTGATCTTTGTTTTTGTGCAGGTAGTGCCGCTTTTCAGACTGAATCACCAGACAAAGCGGAAGCTGCAGCCCTTTCTTATATTAGAGCGATTTTGGATAGTTACGGCGATGATATAGTTAAATTAAATTTGAAAGAAATGATTGGGGCGAGTAATGTGCCGGCTTTTACTATCAATAATGAAACCCGTTTAGGCTTTAATCACGTTAAAGATCATGAAGGCACTTTTAAAAAAGTTCGTAAAATGATTTTGGACGAATTAGATAAAGTTTAAAGATTTCAGGTTTGCGTGCAAAAAAAAGACTCTAAGCAATTATTTGATTAGATCAATGGTTGCTTTAATTGCAGTTGCCAGTTTTGCTGAACTAAGTTTCGCGACTTTTGTAATATTCGTCATAGATATCGTCTTCCGGATTGTCCCAGAAATCGAAAGCGGACTTTCCCAAGGCGGCAAAGTCTTTCAAGTCATCTTCACTGTCTTTTAAGATTTTTATTTCTATGGGCCTAAGGATGATAGTTTTTCCTTTAACTTTCAGCATATATTTACGGTGTTTGCATTTCACTTTATCTTAATTTGCAAGTTATTTCAAATTTGATTTTAACAGCTGGAGATTAAGAAATTCTAAAATTTTCTTAAATTTTCAACTGAAGAATTGTTCATCAAAAAAGAAGACCCTTTTTAGGGGGTCTTCTTGATTTTCAGATGGTGTTTGCTTGCGCAAACTTCTTTACTGCTATGCCTGCTTTAGGGCAGGCGCGGACTTTAGCGTGAGCTAAAGTCTTATCTAACAGCATCCTTTAGAGATTTACCTGCCTTGAAAGCTGGAAGCTTCATAGCTGGGATCTTGATTTTTTGGCTTGGGTTACGTGGATTTACACCAGTACGAGCAGCACGTTTTGAAACACGGAATGTTCCGAAACCTGTAACAGTTACTGATTCTCCCTTTTTGAGGGACTTAGTGATAGCTTCAAGACATGCATCGAGCACTTCCTGAGCAGCCTTTTTTGTAACGCCAGCTGAATTAGCAGCAGCATTAACGAGATCTTGTTTTGTCATCGTTATGAGGTTAAGAAATAATGTAACGAACCTAGGGCATTATAAAAATCCTACAAAGAAAAGCAAGCATTGGTGAGCAGCAAGGGAAATACTCGATTTTTGAGGGTGTGATTTTTTGGCTAGGCATGGTCGTTTTGTTTATTCTTAGCCATTTTCCCGGGTATTGTCATCTTTGGGATTTATTTTGGGGCTCTATTATTGGCTTGTATACGGCAAAATCAAACGATCATTCCTGTCAATGCGATTTGGAAGCCAAAAAGGGGTGTTGGTGGGCATTTTGGGGAATTTTGGAAGGATTTGAATAGCTTATGAATAGGGCAAAAGTGCCGAAGTGGTGAAATTGCGTGGAATCGAACCCTGGCCGACCAATTAATTTGTATTTTTATCGTATTTACGATAAGATTTATATAGATTTTATTATTATTACTATAATATATGAGTAAATCGACTCAAACTACCCTTTCTATAGATAAAGAAACAAAAAACCTTGCGGCTTCCAGGGCAAAGAAAAATGGAATGTCCGTCTCTGTTGTGGCGCGTATTTTTCTTCGTGATTATGCTACGGGTAAACTTGATATTGGCTCACGCAGTGTTGAACGTGATGAAAACGGTTTTACTCCGCAAGCGTCCGGAAAGCTTACTCAGGCCCTTGAAGACGTTAAGAATAAACGCAATTTATCCCCGGGATTTGATAATTCCAAGAACGCCATTGAGTGGCTTCATAAACAAAATGATTAACTTTTCTTTTGATGAAAATTATTTTTCATAAAGATTTTTTAAAGGCGTATGCACGTCTTGGCAAAATTGATCGAAAGGCCGTTGATAATACCATTCAAATTTTCCAGCAAAATCAGAATGATTCGAAGCTTAATAATCATGCTTTAAAAGGAAAACACGGTGGCGTGCGTAGCTTAAGTGTCAAATTTGATCTTCGTATTTTGTTTATAGAACAGCAAAATTATTCCATCGTGATTATGCTTGAAGTGGGCACTCATTCGCAGTTGTATGGATGATTGCGGGTGTGACGGAGGGGAATGTAATTTTTTGAAGTTCGTGCACAATGATAATTTATGTGGTACTATATTTTTCGATGTGCGGGAAAAAAATGGTTTTTGGCACTCAATAAATGCGGATTTTCCCCTTTGTATATTGTTAATTTTTTAGAAGTATGGCTCATAATTTAGTGATTGTAGAGTCTCCAACAAAAGCGAAAACAATTTCGAAAATGTTGGGGAAGGATTATACGGTAAGGGCTTCTATGGGCCATGTTCGTGATCTTCCAAAGTCGCAAATGGGAATTGATGTGAAGAATCATTTTGAACCTACCTATATGGTTCCGATGGAAAAAAAGAAGGTGATTGCCGAATTAAAGGCTGAACTTAAAAAGAGTGATGCACTTTGGATCGCAACTGATGAAGACCGCGAAGGAGAGGCGATTGGCTGGCACTTGCTGCAGGCGCTTGATGTGGATGAGAAAAAAATGCCCGTACAGCGTATTGCTTTTCATGAAATTACCGAAGGTGCTATTAAGGACGCGCTAAAACATCCTCGTCAGCTTGATTATAATCTGGTTGATGCACAGCAGGCGCGCCGTATTTTGGATCGTCTGGTTGGTTATGAACTTTCTCCGCTTTTGTGGAAAAAAATCCGTTATGGCTTATCTGCAGGCCGTGTTCAGAGTGTGGCGGTTAGATTGATTGTTGAACGTGAACGTGAAATTCGTGCATTTAAAGTTGAAGAATATTGGACAATTTCGGCTCAATTTAAAAAAGGAAATGATATTTTTGAAGCGCAGCTCGCGAAATTTAATGCCAAAGATGTTGATTTGAAAAACGGAGAAGATTCGCAAAAAATCTTAAAAGCTTTAGAACAAGCCATTTATAATGTGGTGAAGGTTGAAGAAAAAGATGTGACCAGAAATCCGGCTCCTCCATTTACGACTTCCACTTTGCAACAGGAAGCTTCCCGCAAATTGGGTTATTCCGTGAAGAGAACCATGGTTATTGCGCAACAACTTTATGAAGGTGTGGAACATGGCCGTGGAACTACAGGTCTTATCACTTATATGCGTACCGATTCGGTAAATCTTTCTGAAGTGGCTTTAAAACAGGCTCGCGAAGTGATTACCGAGGATTTTGGTAAGGAATTTGCGCTGGAAACTCCACGTTATTATAAAGGACGTAAAGGGGCTCAAGAAGCGCATGAAGCCATTCGTCCGGCTGATCTTTCTTTAAAACCGGCTGATGTTGAGCAATATTTGGATAAAGAGCAATTCAAGTTATATGAAATGATTTGGAAAAGAACGTTGGCTTGTCAGATGAAGGAGGCCAAATTAAAGGCTTTGGGTGTTGATATAGAGGCGTTTGCAGGTGGAGCGAGTGGTAAGGGGGCGTCCACTGGTTACGTTTTCCGTGCAACCGGTCAAACTATTAAATTTGCGGGATTTATGCGGGCTTATGTGGAAGGTTCCGATCATCCGGATGAAGAGCTTGCGAATCAGGAAAAATTGCTGCCAGCTTTGGCGCAGGGTGATAATGTTGATTTGGAAAAACTTGATCCAATTCAGCATTTTACAAAGCCACCGGCACGTTATACTGAAGCCAGCTTGGTAAAGAAATTGGAATCCGAGGGCATTGGTCGTCCATCAACTTATGCGCCAACCATTTCGACAATTGTGACTCGCGGGTACATCGAAAAAGATGGCAAGCAATTGAAGCCAACCGACTTGGCGGAAGTTGTAACCGACATGTTGGTGAAGCATTTTGCGGATATTGTTGATTATAAATTTACAGCTGAAATGGAAGATTCTTTGGATGAAATCGCTGAGGGAAAAAAGAAATGGGAACCGGTTATTAGTGCGTTTTATGAACCATTCCATAAAAATGTAGAAATGAAAAATGAAACTTTAAAAAAAGAAGACATTGTAAATTTGGAAACAACCGAGGAAAAATGTGATAAGTGCGGCAAGCCGATGATTGTGAAATTGGGACGTTTTGGGAAATTTTTATCCTGTTCGAATTATCCGGAATGTAAAAATGCGCGACCTTTGAATGCGCCTTCCGAAGCCGAGAAAACACCGGAACAAATCGAGCTTGAGAAGAAATTGAGTGGCAAGAAGTGTGAAAAATGTGGGAAACCGATGGAAATTAAACATGGTCGTTTTGGAGACTTTTTGGGATGCAGCGGTTATCCTGAATGTAAAAATATTCAGTCGATTGTAAAACCAACCGGAGTTAAATGTCCAAAATGTGGCGATGGTCAGATGATTGAAAGGCATGCGCGTAAAAGTGGTAAGGTTTTTTATGGCTGTAATAAATATCCTAAATGTTTGAATGCGGTTTGGGATAAGCCAACCGGCGAACTCTGCAAAAAATGTGGCAGTTTGATAGTGCTTAAAAAAGATGAGGAATTGTGTTCACAATGCGATTTGGGCGGTCCGACCAAGAGTAAGGGCTCGGCGGCTGGTGATAAGGCCAAAGCTAAGGTTTATGGGGCTGATAAGGCTGGCGCTCCGGTTTATGGGGCGAAAAAGGCGGTGGCTGGTACTAAAAAGGCGGCAGGAGGTACGAAAAAGGATGCCGCAGGTCCGAAAAAAGCGGTTGCTGCTAAAAAAACGGCTAAGAAAAAGGAATAAGCCGGGTTTAGTTTTAACAGCATCGATTTCGATGCCTTTAAAAGAGGCGATGGCGCGTCCGTTTGCTAAAATTTAGTTTACATGGTGTTACTCAAAAATCCGGGACGGGACGGATTTTTAGTCCTTTACTGTTGAGAAAAACGGCGTTTTTTGCTATAATGATGTGATAAAATCTTTTTTTATGAAACTAGACACACATATCGGAGAATCAGGTGTTGTTGATTCGGCCAAAGAAGTTGCCGGAGGTGTAAAAGATTTAGTGGTTAATCCGCTTTATACTGCCGGTCATGCTGCTTTAACGGCTCCTATTGAAACGGTTAAAGGAACTTTTTCGGCAGTTTTGGAAGAGGGGGTTCTTGGGACTGTGGCCCAGACCGTGGAAGGTACAAAAGAGATAATTATGGGGCCGGGTGAATTGATTTTGGGTGTGCGGGATGGCGTTTGGCGGGCTTTAATCATGGATGGAATTGTTAATAATATTTTTAAAACGAGTACGTTAAATCCTTTAAATTGGCCAAAAGTGTTGAAAAAACTGGGAGGGAATTTGTTTTTGAATATGCCGAAAGAGGTTATAGTTGGGGCATTAAAAGGCACAAAACGTCTTTTATGGAATGCTCCTAAACATTTGGTTTGGGGGATTCCAACGTCGTTATTGCGTGGTTTAAGTGGAACGGTTGAATCGGTTTTAGGTGGAGCTGCGATTTTAATTGGTGGTGGCTCCGATAAAGGCCTTTCCGGCGTGCTGGTTGAAACCAGGGATGCCTTAAATCGCATTACAAAAGGTTTGGTTCCAAAAACTACGATCATACCAATTGGGGGAGGGTCGGCTTCTGCTGAGCCAGTGCACATGGAGGCTCCTGTTGCGGAAGCGCCTCATGCGGCCATGGTTCCTGCGGCAGCTCATTAATTTAAAAATTATAAATTTTATAAAACAAAAACAATATGATTAAGCAAAATTCAGTTAAAAAAACTTCCGGCACGCATGAAGTGCCTATTTCTACCGCGAGTGGAGCGAACTCCAATAATTTTTTAGGTGCTATTTGGGGCCAGGGAATCGGCTTTTTGACGATTTTTTCTTTGGCGATTTTGTTCGCTTCTGTGATTGCTGCAACCGCGAACGTGCAGGGAGCTAAGGCGGCGCCAGCGTGTTATCTATTGAAAGGAACAGGACAATCTGTACTTGTTTCCGGTGTGGCAAATTCCGGAGTCTTGAATTTTGGTTTGCCGGCTAATTATCAGGCTTATAATTCTTGTGCGAGTGATGCCGGTGGTGGCAATACCAGTTTGCAAGGTTGGGCTTGGAATACCAATTTGGGATGGGTAAGTTTGTATTGTCCCGCAGGCGCGAATCAAATAAATCTTGGAAGACAATGTTCAAATGCGGCTTATACTGATGGATATGGCGTAACTGTTGATGTAAATGGTGTTTTAGGTGGATATGCCTGGAGTGATAACGCAGGATGGATTAGTTTTGATAATGGAGCTTTTAGCAAAGTGAGAGTTGATGTAAATCCAAATAGTAAATGTGTGGGTAAAGTTTATGGATATACTCCTCCAAATGTGGCTTGTAATCCTAATGGTGGAAATGTTGATCAGGGGCATCAATTTACTTTTGCCTGGAGTGACAGTGTTGGCTGGCTCGATTTTTCAGGTTTAACTTTTCCGGTTGGAAAACCATTGTCAGCTTCTTTGACGGTGACGGCTGCGGTTTTTAATAAAGGCGATAATATTGATTATGCGGCTTTTTCGAATGCTGTTGATTTGACGAGTATTACCAAAACAAAGGCGCCGGTTGCAAATGGGCAGGCCGGTTATACTTTGGTTGTTAAAGTGACTAATGATCAAGGGCAAACAGTAGTTGTTCCAGATGGTTCAATGAAGATTTTAAATGTTTGGAATGATACGGTGAAGAAGATTCAAACTTATGATGGTTCTCCACAGAATTTGGGAGAAGATCAGTGTTTGGCTGGTTTAGCGGTGACTAAGCCTTGTGTTTATAATTCAATGCAAAAGCAATTTGCCAATCCCTATCCGGGAATTTATCAGGCAAATATTACGTCTGTAGCGCCTACTTCCAACATGAATGGTTTGGATACTCAGAATAATGGCATTGTTGATTTTCCGTATGAAAGTTTTGTTTTTGGGCCACCTATAACAAAACAGCCACTTCAGTCGAATGATCTTGTTTTAAAGCAAATTCTGGTGACAATTTCTGATCCAAATACTCCAGGAAAATGTATTTATCCGGATGTTAACTGTTCTACTGTCCCGGTGAATGCATCTGATTATACTTTTAAGTTTAAGCCATCTACAGAAATGACAAAGTTGGAAAGTCCCGATAAAGATAAGATAGTTTATTCTAACAATGTTCAGCAATTTGGTGCGACTATTACCGATAATTCCGGTGGTACGGATAAGGGGATTGTTAATTTGTATTCGGGAATTGATGCAACGGGGCAGGTTGTGCCACCTGAAACGGATTTTAGATTTGATAACGATAATGCTCCACAGATGTCGGATGGTGTTATTGATGGTAAAGATTCAGCTGTTTGGAATGATGTTGGTTTGTTTTTAAATCCAGATACTCAGCCTTTCTTTAGTGCAGGAATGCTTAATCCAGTAGGACCTCTTTCCGGTCTTTATATCTACAGTGTGGTTAGTGAGCAAGGTGCTCAGGTTCAATACTATTCAAATAAATTGACCCGCAGTGTTGATCTTTGGGGCAATGGCAAATATATTATTCCGCCGGTTGCGGTTTTCCGTGGAAATGTTTATTCAGGTTCGCTTTCTTCCGGAACTGCCTCAAGCCAGGCACTTCGTTCGATTGGTGATCCAAGTACCAAAAAGTTTAAGGATTCCGTTGTAAAGAACGTTTATAAGATTATTGGGGGCATTACAACTCCGCCTTTCGGTAATGTGAATTTGAGTTCCGGTTCGACAGGAATTAATGTGAATGGTAGTGCTGTTAAACTTATGAATGATAATGTTTATTACGCAAAGGGAAATGTTCATATTAGTGGTAATCCATTTAGCTGGACTGGTGAAAAAACGATTATTGTTATAGGTGGCAGTGTGTTTATTGATGGCGATCTTAAGCCACAATCAACGAGTAGCAGATTGGGAATAATTGTTTTGAAGGATCAGGCGGCTTCGGTTGCTGATCGCGCTAAACAGGGAAATATTTATATCAATAAAAACGTAAAACAAATTTATGCGAATATGGTCGCTGATGGGGCGGTTTTCCCTTATGATGCAGCGGCGGGCGTTAGCGAAAATGGAGAACCTAACTTTGCGAGTGTGGATGCCAAACGTTTGGCTTTGAATAAACAACAGCTCTTTATGCAGGGAAACATCGTTTCTATGAATACGATTGGCGGGGCGGTTTTGAATAATGGAAAATATGTTTTGGGGAATGGGAAAATTTTGGCTCAAGGTGATCAAAATGCTCAATTACGTGCAGAGCTTTATGATTTGAATTATTTAAGGCAATTTACGGGGTATTTGAATGTTGATCAAAATGGTATGGCTAAAAGTGATCATAATCTTGCTCTAGTTGATGCGACTACTTTGTTAAGTTTGAGTAAGATTATTAATCTTCAGGATGGAACTCCAAAAACGAATTATGCTTTATCTTATGGTTACCTTTATGATCCCGTTTTAGCTCTTCCTGGAATTTATTTCCATGCACCTACTTTAGCGGCAAAAGATTTGGCGGCGACTTATATTTATTTTGATCCGCCAACATCAACATTGCCGGGATTTGGTGTAAATGGAGCCTCTTTCTTCCAGAATTTGGCACAGTAAAAAAGTTCATAATGTCTTGGTGGGAAATTCATACTTTATAAAAAATACTCTGCTGACTTGGCTGGCAGGGTATTTTTATTTTCTGGCTTTTTCGGTTACGCGGTATTCAAGATATTTGCCGAACATTAGGCGGGTTTGGGCGTCCAAGGCGGGGATCGCACTTAAAATAATGCTTACTACAGGCACTAAAAGCCATTGAATAATCAGGGAGATTTTTCCAAATAAGCTGCGTTTTGTATTTTCCGGAATCAAAACCAGACTGATGATGGCGCAGACAATAATACCGCCTGAACTGAAAGTGAGGATGCTGCTCATGATTTTTGGCAGGTTGTAGGCGAGCACGGTGTCGCGGAAACTTGGGTTTACCATGCCGGGAAGAAAGCCCATGAACGTAATTAAAATCGGGCCGGTTGCCCAGAAGAAGCTGTTTTTTAGGAATTCATAAATGCGATAAATTTTGTCGTATAAACTTATGCGCGGGTGTTTCCAAAGGTTGATAGCCATAAATGGGAAGTCGCAAACGCCCCAGGCCCAACGCCTTAATTGATTATATTGGCTTTTGAAGGTTTTAATGTAGGTTTCGGAAAGAACCGCGTCCATGTAAATCGGACAGTAAATAGGCACAAGTTTGTGGCGTCCATCATAAATTAAATAGGCCGACCAGTATTGGCGTGAGTCTTCGGGAATAACGGAAGGATCCCAATAATCCACATCGACAACTGTTTTAAAACTTAGCGCTCGGCTGGAAAAACTTTTGTATTTGTCCTGTTCCATACTTTCGGCCATGCGCCAAAAAGTGCATGAAAGAGCCACCATGCGGATCATCATGGGCACATCCCAAATATTATTATGGAACATGTGTGTTGGCTGATAAGCCATTTCCGTGCGATCTAAGGTCGTTAAATATTTGAAGGTGAGTTCGGAAAAATATTTTGGGTTCACGACCGTATCCGCATCAAAATTGGAAATTATTACGTTTTCGTAAGGAATATTTTTTTCGTCGAGGTGTTTTTTGAGTTGTTTGGCGGCATGTGTGGCATTGGCGCTTTTGCCTTTTATTTCTCCGGGGAGATTTTTTGGATGAATGGTGGTAATAAATTTATGGAATTTATCGCCAAATTCTTTTTCGAGTTTGTGGCTTATAGCCAGGGCATTTTCCTTGTCGGCTTCTTCAACGGCAAAAACAAAAATAATTCCGGAAGGATCATATTCACTTAAAGTGTAAGATTTAATTGATTCTCTGACGATTTGGTAGGATTCTTTGTAGGTTACAAAAATAATCGCGTGGATAATATCTTTGGATTTTTTATATTGTTGTTTTTGTTTGAGAAGGTTGATTTTTGCCTTTAAATCCCTGTAAAAATGGATGGTGGCTTTTTTCTTTTTGGGATTTTTTTCCTGGATTCTTTTGATTTCATAATCGATTTTTTCGGGATGATCAAGCAGAATTGTTAATTTTTCCCAGTCGGTTTTGAGAGCTTCTTTGACCAGATTGAATGAACGATAAAGATTGATGGACAGCTTGATGGAGCGGAAAAGCCAAGTGATTGTGTAAACGATAATAAAACTTGCGGCTACGGCCGGGAAAAAAGCTGAGAAAATGATCGGGAAAAAAATTCCGGTCCAGGTGAGTGCGCCGGGCACTACTTCAAGCACTCTCCACAGTGGATGTTTTTTGATTAGGGTCAAATTTTGAGTGGTGGCGGTGGGCATGGGAGAGAGCGATTTTTGCGGTTACACGGGGTCAAAGTTGTGCTTACAATTTCAAAGTTTGCGGTTATGTTGTTTTGTGCCAGGAAAGATCTACTTCGGGATATTTTTTGAGTTCTTCAACCATGATGTTTTGGATTTGGGCGAGCTTTTCGGCGGTTTCGGCTTCAAAACGAAGAGTTAAATTTGGGCTTGTGTTAGAGCAGCGGATGGCTCCCCAGGCAAGGGTGTCAAAATTAATACGAACACCGTCGATGGTGATGCAGTCATATAATTTTGTGAAATGGTCGGTGACTTTTTTGACGATTTCGAATTTGAGATTGTCGGGGCAGTGAGCCTTAAATTCAGGAGTTGTGAAAAGTGTTGGAAGTCCGTTGAATTGTTCCGAAAAAGATTTTTGTGTTTTTGATAAAATTTCCAGCAATTTGCATGCGGCAAAGAAAGCGTCATCGAAGCCGTAATAATCATAATAGGTTTTTCCAAAAAACATGTGGCCGCTGATTTCTCCGCCGAGTGGAGCGTTTAATTCGTGCATGCGGGCTTCAATAAAAGAGTGGCCGGTTTTGCTCATGACAGGAGTGCCACCTAATCGAGTGATTTCATCAATCAAAATTTTGGAAACTTTTACATCAAAAACAATTTGTTTGGCTGAGTTTGATGCGAGATTGTTGTTGGGTGTTGTGTCGGAAGCAGATGCCTTTGCAACCTTCGCGCTGTTCACGTTTTCCAATAAATCACGAACGAGGAGAAGTAATAAATAATCTGCGGAATAATGTTTGCCGTTTTCATCGACTATTCCAACGCGATCGCCATCACCATCAAATCCAATTCCCAAATCTGCTTTGTTGATTCTGACTTGTTCTGCCAAGTCCAGCATGTTTTTTTCTTCTTCGGGATTTGCTTCGTGGTGAGGAAAGTTCCCGTCCAAATCGCAATAAAGTTCAATTACTTTGCAACCAATGGCTCGCAAAAGTTTGGGAGCGAAGGGCCCTGTGACGCCATTTCCCGCATCTACAACCACTTTTAAAGGTTTAGCGAGTTTGATGCGTGCTTGAATGTCTTTTAAATAATCATCAAAATTGTCGGATTTGGTGGTGTGCTCGGCCTGTTGCTCATCCTGTCGTTCAAAATCATTCGCTAAAATCAATTTTACAATTTCCTGCAACTCATCTCCACAAACAGAGTGCGCGTTTTTGCCGACAATTTTTACGCCATTATATTCCTTGGGATTATGGCTTGCGGTAATGTTTACGCCGCTGTCCATGCCATAACGACAAACCGCATAATAAATTAGCGGAGAGGTGGAAATTCCCACATCAACAACATCAATTCCGGTGGAAAGCACACCTTCAATAAAGGCTTTTTGCAAATCGGGGCTGTGCAAGCGGTTATCGCGGCCAACCATCATATTGCGCGTGCCGTATTTGCGCTTCATATATGTTCCTGTGCCCTGGCCGATCAGTTTGACTGTTTCCGGTGTTAAGTCAGCTATTTCGCCAGCTTCGGGAATGGCAATTCCGCGGATGTCGTATGCACGAAAAATGAGGGGATTGATAGTTGTCATTATTCAAAAAATGAGAGTTTAAAACGGGTATCACCGGTGTGACCCCGGTAAGCCCGCTCATTTTAGACTAAAGTGGCTTTGGACTCAACTGTACTCATGTTGACTCTTAGATTGCCCAATAAATTTCATTTTTCGGATTCCTGGATATTTTTTAGGCGATTGGTTGCCTTCCAACTTTGAAGAAGTTTGGTGACGGATTTTGGCACAAGCTGTTCCCATTTTTGAGCGTTGGCTGAAGGGTCGTTTTTTGAATTGGATTTTGAGCCGGAGAGTGCGGATTTGAGCATTTCTTCACGCACAATTGTGCTGGAAATTTTGAGATGTTTTTTAATGTCGATGATTTGATATGGCTTTTTAAGCTGTAGATTGGCGTTTTCAAAAAGTTCCTTAACCACATCGGAACCGGTGTAGATTTTTTGGAATGGTGGTAAATAAAGTTGAACATGCGCAACCCAAAGTGCGTAATTATCAATATTTGGAATTGTAACAATGTTGTATTTGGAGCGGGGGATTTTGGCTTCTTCAAGAGCAGCTTCCAACATTTGAAAACGTTCGCCGGCTGTGAATGGATTGTTTGGACGAAAATTATTTTGAGTGCTGCCGATGGCGATGTAAAGAAAATCGCTTTCTTTGAGCGCTTGTTTTATGGCATCTATATGACCTAAATGAACTGGTTGAAAGCGGCCGATGAAGAGTGATTTCATTTTAATTAGTTTTACAGAAGTGACGTTTGATTTTCCGGTACCTCTTCAAATTTTTGGGTTTCTCCTTTTCCAATTTTAATGATCGGTGGCATTTCCGATTTGTGTTTGTTGGCTTTAACTCGGCGAATAACGGAATGGACGAGCAGGGGATTCATGCCTTTTTGAATCAGGTCTTCTTCACTGAAATTTGCTTTTTCCAGATCGATTTTTTTAAGAATTGGATCGAGTTCGCTGTATTTTGCGCCAAGTTCCACTTCATCGGTTTGGCCGGAAAAAAGTTCGGCAGTTGGTGCTTTTTCAATGATTTCTTTAGGCAATCCCACAAAATCGGCAAGGGCAAAAACTTCTTCTTTTAAAAGATCACCAATAACTTCCAAATCGGCAGCCAGATCGCCATATTTTGTGCCGTAGCCAAGTAAAATTTCGCTTTTATTGGAGGTTCCAAGTACTAAAGCTTCGGTAGTATTGGCGTAGTTGTAGAGCAAAACGGCGCGGATGCGGGCTTTGGTGTTTTGTTGGGCCAGTTTGCTTGGCTTCCATGGTAATCGCGCAAAATCGATCAAAAATGGATTGATTGGTTGCGAGAAAAACGTTACTTCAAGCGCTTCACATAATTTGTACGCGTGTTCAATGTTGATTTGTGCGGAAACGCCAAGTTCGGGCATGGAAAGAGCGGTGACTTTTTCCGGTCCAAGCGCGTCTACGGCAAGCTTTAAGGTAAGCGCGGAATCGATCCCTCCACTTATACCAATTACAACGTGTGAAAGGCCGGTTTTAGCGAAATATTCCTGAATTCCTTTGATGAGTTGTTGATAAATTTGTTCCATGAAATCGAGTCGTTACTGGATATTTTCTTCGGGAATGCTAACCTTATGAAAGTGCTTTTTTGATGGTGAATGCGCAAATAACTATTCCGGCAAGAATAAAAAGTGCAGGAACTACGAATACAACCCAATAAGTGGAAATATTGTCGGCTGTAAGGGTTGCCGGTTTTTTATTGTAACTGATTTCGACTTTACCTTCTTTGATGAGTGGCCCCAAAATTGCGTAGGCCATAATTATTCCAAAAACCAGGAAGGCAAGCCCCAAAAGCATTGGCAGAATAACGCTGACGGCAAAAGAGTAGATTTTATCGATGCTGTCTAAAGCTGATCCGGATTTGTCTTTTAAAGACTCTAGGGCATTTTTGGTGGAAGAAGGGAGGTCGTTTTTATCCATGCCGGATGGGGGTTAGTTTGTTAATATTTTTTTAATGCTCTACTGATTTCCAGATTTTGGGCTTTCTTTTTTAATTCGTTGCGGCGGTCATGTTTTTTCTTGGATTGGCAGATGCCCAGCTGCATCTTAATGTGGTTGTGGCTTAAATGAAAGTCCAAGGGCACAATGGTTGTTCCCTTAGTATCCAGGTGATTTTTTAGTTTGAGGATTTCTTTGTGATGAAGCAGCAACTTTCGTTTTTGAGTTGGACTGTAGCCGAGTTGTGGAGCTTGTTTGTACGGTGAAATGTGCACATTGCGGACAAGGGCTTCCAGCGTGATTGCCGAGGGCGCGTTTTTGTTGATGTTTTTCGTGTTTTTATGATGTGCTGTAACTTCAACAAAACTGCCTTTTAAATTGGCATGACTGGCGCGAACGGATTTAACTTCCGCACCGGACAAAACAATTCCGGCCTCGAATTTTTCAAGAATTTCATATTCGGCAAAGGCCTTTTTGTTCTGCGCTAAAATTGAGTTTTTACCTTTTTCCATTAGGGTTTTTTATGCTTTGAGCGTGGGTATTATAGTGGAGATGGTTTTTAGAGGATAGTTTGACATATCTTGATTTTTATTATATTACGGTGTCCCTTAATGAAAGATGGGCAAAACCCACGATTATTTGTGGTGGATTGGGAGGAGGGCGAAATGGATGGTAATAAAGTTTAGAAATTTTTTATGTTTTTGTAATCTCGTTGCGGTACATTAATCAAAAATAATGTACCAATATGATTTTAATTTCGATTGATGACGCGAAGAAGAGTATTGAAGGATACGACCCAAATAAGGCCGAGGTATTTCATAATTTTTATCGAACGCATGCTGGTTCAAGAAAAATTTTACTATATGTCGCTGAAAATTTTCCAAACATTGAAATTTTGTTATATGAAAGTTCGTATAACAAAGTTCAAGAACTGATTTATAAAAAGCTCAAATTTGGTTTAAAGGGAAACCAAATTGAGTTTTTGAGAAAAAATCAATATACTGAAAATGAAGTATTAAATTTAGTAAAAGTTTTATGAAAAAAATCCTTTTGCCTCGAAGAGATCCTAATAATCCTCAGGTTAGAGAATATGTTGATGCTCTTAAAAGGGGTTATGCCAGTCAGCATGTATTGTTTTTTAATTCTGGTTGGGTTGTTAAAAAGCCTGGTTCTGCGAGAGCTACAAAATTTTTTTCTACCAAACGGGCAGCTGTTTCTTATGGTAAAGAGATTGCTAAAAACAAAGGTACAGGCCTCTTTATTCATTCAAAAGATGGTAGGATCCAGGAACGGTTTAACTAACTTTATGGCGTCAGCCTGTAGATTGTTCGTGGGAATGGAATTGATTCGCGGACGTGTTCAAGGCCGCAGATCCAGGTGACAAGGCGTTCCAGGCCATAACCAAATCCGCTGTGTGGCACGGAGCCGAATTTGCGGAGATCCAAATACCACTGGAAGGCTTCAACCGGCAATTTGTGTTCCTGAATTTTTTTGAGGAGTTTGTCGTAATCGTCTTCACGCTGGCTTCCACCAATAATTTCGCCATAGCCTTCCGGGGCTAGTAGATCAGCACAAAGGGCGCGAGTTGGATCTTTAGGGTCCGGTTTCATATAAAACGCTTTTACAATTGCAGGATATTTTTCCACAAAAATTGGTTTGTCATATTTTTTAGTGAGCATGGTTTCGTCATCGGCGCCAAGGTCGTCCATATCGCCAATATCCGAGCCCATTTCACGCAGTTCTTTAATTACTTCCGCATGAGTTTTGCGAATGAAAGGTGCTTCAATTTTTTGGAGAGGTTCAATGTTGCGTTCCAAAATCTTGAGTTCGTTAGCGTTTTTTGCGAGCACGGATTTTACAATGTGGGTGATCAATTGTTCCTGAATTTCCATATTTTGTTCGTGTTCCACAAAAGCGGCTTCGGCATCCAGCATCCAGAATTCCGTTAAATGACGGCGAGTTTTGGATTTTTCAGCGCGGAAAACCGGTCCAAAATCAAAACATCTTCCAACTGAAAAAATTGCCGCTTCAATGTATAATTGTCCGGATTGGCTTAGATAAGCCTGGCCCATGTCAAAATAATCCACGCCAAAAAGTTCGGTGGTGCCTTCGCAGGCATTTGGAGTCAGAATTGGCGCATCAATTTTAATGTAATCGTTGTTGTTCAACCATTCAAAACTGGCGTTGATAATTGTGTTGCGGATTCTTTGAATTGCCCATTGGCGGCTGGAACGAAGCCATAAATGGCGCTGGTCCATCAAAAATTCAATGCCGTGATCTTTTTTGGAAATTGGATATTCTTCTGTGACCAACTGCACGATCTCGATATTTTTTACCTGAATTTCATAAGTATCGGCCTGCTTGGGATGTTTTGTGACCATGCCGGTAATTTTCACCGAAGATTCCGCGGTGAGTTTTTCGGCTTCAGCAAGAGTTTCCGGGCTGACGCTAGAAGCTTCTACAATTCCCTGAATAATGCCGGTTCCATCACGCAATTGCAGAAAATAAATTTTTCCGCTGCCGCGTTTGTTGAACATCCAACCTTGAATCGTGGCCTCCTGATCTACGTAATCTTTGATTTTGGAAATGGTGGTGAGCATGGGGTTCGTTTTAAAATAAGCCGCAAACAACATACTAAAATGTAGTTTGGCGGGCAAGGGCTGGATTGGATGAATTTATAGACCGGGTTCTTCGTCCCAGCCTTTTGGAGTTACAATTTCGCCGTTGTTATAATTGTTGGAATCATCGCCCTTGGTTCCTGGGTGGCGTTGTCTTGGTGCGCGCGGTGTTTTAGTTTTAGGATTTGACGTTGCGGATGTAGCTGGAGCGGCCGTTTTGGAAGGTGCAACATTTGCGCTAGCAATTGGAGCTTGGCTTGCACTGGCGCTTGGTGTTGCTTGCTTCGTTACTGTGCCTGAATCAGTCCCGGCATCAGCGGGATTTGGAACTTTTACACTTGGAGTTGTTGCGGAAATGTCCGGTTTTGATGGAGTTTTAAATGCTTTTTGTACAACGTATAAGGTTGTCAACGCAGTGATAGCAGCTATGGCAATAGTTGTTCTAGTCCCAAGAATAGGATTTTTAGGAATTTCGTCTGAAGCAGGCTTTTTGTCCGGGGTAGTTTCCGGTGGTCTCCATCCTGGATGTGGAATGATTCTACGTACGGTTGGGGTAAGTGGTTTTTGCGCCAGCTTAAAAGGTGAAGTGTTTTCTGGTTGAGCTGCTTGCTCGGGTGCTTCAACGTTAACGATAACTCTGGCTATGGCTGTGTTTGTTTCTGCATCACCTGAATTAGGGACTGTTGTTGAAGCCTCTGGATTTTCCGTGCCTAAATCCGGAGTTGTTGGAGTTTGTTCAGTTTCCGGTGGTGGTGGGCTGAGCCAGCCGTCGGTAAGAGTGTCATTTTCTGAAGTGGATGGTCTTTCTCTTGTTCCCATAATTATTTGATTAAAAGGTTGTCAATGTATCAATTTGTGGTTGTTTCATCAAGCGAAACTTACTAAAGTTAGATCGGAATTGATCTGAAATGTGAATTCAAAATTGGAAGAGAAGTGCTGGAATATGAGCTATAAAGGCGGAATTTAGTTGACAAAGTGTAAGAATTTACGTATAAATTAGTACTCAATATTTTTTGTAGAATATTATGCTAAATGGTGTACCTGATTCGGATCAAAATTTGGATGGAGTTGATTCTGTTGTGGGATCTGAAAAGTCGGTGGATTTTCAAGCGTTGGCTAAATCAATTGTTTCCAAACTTGATGCTGCCGGATTGAAAAATAAAGTTGAAGAAATTTATATGGGTGCAAGTTCGGAAATTCTGCAGGATAATCCAAAAATATTTTTTACTTTTATGCAGAGTGTTTTTGAAGTTGCCGGTGAAGTAAGCTATTTAAGGGATGAACTTGCCAGATTTGGTAAAGAAGCTGGTGTTTTAGACAAAAAATCGTCTAGGGATGATGATGCAACCAAATTTTTAGTTAGAGGAGTTGATAAACTTTCGAGATTGGGATTAGAGGAAGGGAATCTCCAAGGGAGCAAATCAGCCGGTATGTCGCAGCAACTTCAAGAAAAACAATTTGTTGAGGCAAAGGAAAAATTAGCCGCTTTACAAAGTGTTTTAGGTCAAGAAGGGGATTTGGAATTGGCGCAGAAATATTATTTGAGTAGAATTGTAGGATTTTTTAATCAAGTTCAATCTTTCTTGGATGAGGTGGAATTATTTAAAACAGCAGCTGAAAAGCGTTTTGCCAAAATTGACAGAGGGACTCCGGAAGGGCAGGGGATACTTGTTTCATTGACTAGTCTTAGGGGGAGAGTTGAAGAATTGATTGTGTCGGAAAAATCTTTATTGGCTTGGCTTGAAACTTTTTTGAACGTAAATAAAGGATATATTGATCCGGGGATTCGAAGCGTGATTGAAGGACTCATTGGGGTAAAAGGGCCCGGGCGTTCGCGTGTGTCATTAGTGCCTAAGGAGCCTTTATTTGGGAGGGGTGCGGTTGGTTTGACTCCGACTCCGGGAGCGGTGGCGGTTGATTCCGAGAGTGGGCATGGGCGGTCGGCGCAAAAAAAAGCGGCTGGTGGAGGTGAAAAAGTTGGTAGTGTAACAGCTATGGTTAAGGCTAATTCCCAAAGAATTGGAGTCTTGAAGGCTATGGCGGCTGGAACAGCTTTGGCGGTGACTGTGGCACTTGGAATCGTGGGCGCAAGAAAAATGTTTTCCGGGGATCCGGTTTCTGCTCAGGCTGCCGGGCAAAATGGGAAGAGCAATGCCAAGGTTGCCGGATCACAAAATGTTGATGCCGGAATTGGTGTTGGTGAGCTGGCAAAGGCGGTTGAATCTGCGGGGTCGTCGATTGAAACAGCAAAACCAGCAATTGAACCGATTGTTGAACCGATTGCGGCGGCTTCTGCGGAGGTCATACAAGAAATTCCGGCAAAAGATGCAGGTGCGGTTTTAATTGATGCTGGTACTGTCTTGGGAGTTGAATCTGCGGCTCAGCATAAAAATTCACCAGTGGCTTCTGCTAAAGTTCCCGGAGCGGTTTCTTCAATCCCGGTTGCTCCTTCGTCAGCTGCTTCCTCAATTCCTGCGGCCGGTGTTTCGGCTGCACCTACGGCAAAACCGGAAGACGTTCCAATCAAACCAAAGGGGGACGTGGTTAATCCTTGGGGTGAACCTGAAGAAAAATAATTATTTTTCGGCTGATGAATCGGGCGTAATGCCTACCAAAGCATTAATTTTTGCGTCAGTGGCGATTGCTAAGTTAGTCAACTCTTCCGTGCAGACATGATGTGCGGCAACGGCGTCTTTTAGAGCTGCGTCCGGGTCGTTTTTATCTGCCGATGCTTCCATTCCCACTTGTGTGAAAGAGTGCGCTTTTGATCCGTGAATTCCGGCGCGATGTTTCTGAATAGCTTGGTCTGGAATTTGCAGGGGGCCGCTATATTGTTGTCTTGTTTCAATAAAACGACCGATTTTGGTTCCTTCTTTTGATTTTTGTTGGCATGATTCCATTACGCTTTCCAGGTTTCTGATTGTCGCTTCAATTTCTTCCAGATGTTTTAACAATTCTTTTATTTCAAGGACTTTTTGCAATGTTTCTTTGTTTGTACTAAGACCTTCAAAAAATAATTTTACAGTTGTTAAAGCGCCCGGCAGATGTTCGAGTTCTCTTAGTTTATCAAATAGTTCAGCATGGGTTTGGTCCGGTTGGGGTGTGTTTGCCAGTGTTCTGTTTCCGGTTTGAATAAAAGGTCCTACAGCTCTGAGCCAGTCGAATGTTAAAGATTTTATTTTTGCTTCTGCCGCGGTGATGATTTTTTGAGCTGCGGCATCTATTGCTGCTCTTGAGTCATGACCTGCTAAGACCAAATCTGCCAATCCCGGTCTTTTTAATAGGGTTGCGCTTCCTACTTGTTCTCCGGGGCTAAACCTAATAGTTCTTTTGAATGCTGGAGGTGCCGCTCGTTCTACGGCAGCACGCGTTTCTACTCGTGGGGTTTTTATGGCAGGGGGAACTAGTTGGTCGTGTTGTTCCGGTTGTTTGTCTAATTCAATTACGAATCCTTCATTTTTGGTTACCAATCCATCATCTTCGGGTTCCGGTCGTCCATTTGCGTCAATCTTTTCTACTGACATAAAGAAAAATTAATTTGTAAGAGGAGGTCAATGTAGTGTTTTGACTTTGTTTCGTCAAATATTTTTCAGCATTTCTTTAACTTTAAACATTGGCAGGCCGATCACGTTGTCGTAATCGCCGTCGATTTTTTTGATCATTTTGCCGCCGCTGCCTTCAATCGAAAAAGCTCCGGAGATTTTTAGGGCTTCCGGGGCGCTCGCCAGCAGGTCAATTTCTGCCCGGGTCATTTTTTTGATTTTGAGTTTTGTGAGCACGCACGAAGTGCGCTTGCGCATGACTTTGCCGTTTATGTCAGTTTTTAAAATTGCCAATCCGGTGTAGACGCGAATGGTTTTTCCGCTCATGGAGCCAATAATTTGCTGGGCTTCTTTGATGTTTTTGGGTTTGCCGATTTTTTTTGTGCCAACCATGATAAAAGTGTCTGCGCCAATGATGATTGCGTTAGGCCATTTTGGGGCAACCGTTAGTGCTTTTCCCAAAGCCAAATGCGTGGCCAGTTTTCGTGGATGGCCGTGCGATAGCATGTCTTCGTCAAAATCGCTTGTGCACCAGGTAAAAGGTTTGTGCAGTTTTTTCATGAGCTGACGCCTTGCCAAAGATGCGGAGGCAAGAACAATTTGAGGGCTTGGGGAAAGCGAGCGATTCTTTGAAACTTCGTCATGATTCGTCGTTTCCTTTCGACCGCGAACCGTTTCCTTTTTACGGCTTGTTTTAGAGCTTTTTGTTGACATCATTCTTGTTTTAGGGTAATGTGCTATCTCTGTATATACAAATCACAAAGATGCGACAACTAAAATCTTATCTGAAATATACGTTCGGACTCGTTTGGCGTCAAAAAAAACAAGTAATTTCCTTGGTGCTTTTGATTGTGTTCGCGACTGCCGTTCGCTTGGTGCAGCCATATTTTTATAAGGTTTTGGTGGATACTCTTACAAACGGTGCGGCAAATAAATTTTTTACGAACGATCAGACCGGCTTTATGATCACGATTGTGCTTGTATGGTTTCTTTTTGCGGTTGCCAGTAATTTGCTGAATGCCCAGCTGAATTATGTTGTTTGGACGATTGGAAATCGCAATTCACAGTGGGTGCACGTTGATGGTTTTCGCAAATTATTAAAGATGGATTATGCCAAGCATACACTTAAACACTCCAGTAAATATGCCAAAATTGTGGATGAAGCCGATACCTCCATGTGGGAAATGACCAACTGGTGGCTGGGAAGATTTTTCCCGGGCGTGATTGGTTTTGTGGCGATGTTGGCGATTGCCTTTAGTACAAGCGTAGAAATGACTTTGGTTTCACTCGCGGTGGTGCCTTTTGGTTTGGGGATAATTTTTTTCATGTTGAATAAATATGATGATGATCAGCGCAAAGTTAATAAACTTTGGAATCGGAAACATGAACATTTGAGTGACCAGATTTCCAATATCATTACTTATAAATTAAATCAGAATGAAAAACTTTTTGTGGAAGTGCAAAAGGATTTTAGTGATCGGGCCACAAAAGCCCAGCATGCTTTAAATCAAAAATGGCGGCTTGTGGACATGCTTAATCCGGATGCGATTGCCAGGTTTTTGGTGATGGGTGTTGGTGTTTTTTTGGTTCAGCAGGGCAAAATTGGCCTGGGAACTCTTTTTATGTTTTTGGGTTTGTTGAATGAAATTTTGTCACCACTGCATTTTCTTGGAGATATCTTGCCGCAATATAGCCGTCGTGCGCGTCATATTGATCGTTATCTGCAACTTTTGAATGATCCTGATGGAATTATCGATCCGGAAGATCCCAAGCCTTTAAAACAGGTTAAAGGCAAGATTGAATTTAAAAATGTCAGCTTTGCGTATCCCGGGAAAAAAGCGGAGGCGGGTTTTATAATTAAAGATTTATCTTTTGTGATTGTTCCGGGTGAACACATGGCGATTGTTGGTCATTCCGGAGCAGGGAAGTCCACAATCATGGCATTACTTACACGTTTGGTTGATCCCGTTTCCGGCCAGGTTTTGTTGGACGGTGAAGATATTCGCAATTTTAAATTGGAAGAATATCATAAAATTATTGGAACTGTTTTGCAGGAACATTCTTTGTATGATGAAACGATCGCCCAAAATATTGCCTATGGAGAGCCAAAAGCAACTCGTGAGGAAATTATTCAAGCGGCAAAAAAAGCGGCTGCGCATGAATTTATTGATGTGCTTGTTGAAGGCTACGATACTTTAATCGGCGAAAAAGGCGTGCGACTTTCCGGTGGTGAAAAGCAGCGAATTTCAATCGCGAGGGCGGTTTTAAAAGATCCGAAAATTGTGGTTTTGGACGAGCCGACCAGCGCTTTGGACAGTATCACCGAATCCAAAGTGCAAAAGGGTTTGGACACTTTGTTGAAGGGGCGAACGGCGATAGTTATTGCGCATCGACTTTCCACTGTTCGTGAATCGGATAAAATTCTGGTTTTGGAAAAAGGCCGACGGGTTGATCTTGGCTCACACGCGGAGTTAATGAAAACCTGTAAAGATTATCAGGAAATGGTTAAATTGCAGACCAGCGGTTTTTTGGCTGATGAGGTTTAGATTTTGCCTTTAAGATAAGCCTGGCGAAGTTCTTCCGGAAAGCGTTCAATGGCATAGCGAAGCATGGTTCGCGGCATTTTTTTGTAATGCAGTTTCAAAAAATATTCTTCGGCTTCCTGTGATCTTTTGCCAATTTCCCGCAGCATCCAGCCAACAGCCTTATGAATTAAATCGTGCTTATCTTTTAAAAGCATGGTGGCAATTTGAAAAGCGTAAACAAATTGATTTTTTTTGATGAAATAAAAAGTTGCGAGCACGCTGATTCGGCGATGCCACATATTTTTAGAATCGGCCAGCTCTTCCAGGAGTTCCGTTGGTTTAAAGGAGCGGATGCCAACTTGAAAAATAGGTGCATGTTCAAAAAGATATGCTCCGATAATTTTATCGGCGGAAAGATCAACCAAATCCCAATTATTGATGTAATCAAGATGCATCATGTAAAAATCAAAAACGGCTTTCTGTACACTTTCTTGGCCTTTTTCATATTTGGCAACAAGAATTAGCAGTGCGGCTAGCCGTTCTTCGTGAATTGTGCTTTTGATAATCACATCGATCTCATCAAAAGTAAGATCTTGATATTTTTGGGCGATTTGACGAATTATTGGCACGTTGATGCCTGCGAATTTATCACCTTCGCCATATTGTCCCGGACCGGTTTTAAAGAACCGTTGCAATAATGTGGCTTTAACAGGATTGGCATGAAGCATGATTTCCTGTTTGAGTTCTTGAACTTTGGGGCTGTGTGTAGTCATGGTGGAGGTTTTTATTTTGGAGTCGAAAAAGGGGAGTGTCAGCAAATAGATGTTTGTTGATCAACTGAACTTGGTTTTTATAAATAACTGATGGCTTTGATAACAAAGATGTGCCCTATGTATATGTAAAATGAGTTGCGGCCCAGAAAAGAGAGCATCTGGTTTTTAGGGAGGACTCTGGCGATTAAGAAGTATACTGCAAAAACTTGTGGAATAAAAATGAAATCATAAAAGTTTCCAAATGCCAAAATGATAAATGGGATAATGCAGGTTAATAAGGCAAAAATTGATTGTCTGTTTTTTAGGTTTGTTGCCGTGGAGTGAAGATCCCAATTGAGTGATAAAAAATATCCGACAAGTCCGTAAAGAAGAAAGGCGAGGTTATAGCTGTAAAAACCGCTCAAGTTAAGGATAATAATTGCAATTAAGCTGATTAATCCGCTGTAGATGGAATTTTTAATCAGTTTATCCATGGGAATACTGATCAGGATAAGCAAAGACATTGGCAGCAGAATTTCAAAAGAGAAAATTACTTGATTGCCTTTGATCAGTTCAAAAAGATTGAAATCGCTTTTTAGATAGTTTGGAATGTTGAATATTAAAAAGCAGGCCAGAATTTTAAGCGCAAGAATGAGTTTTTTATGGGTTTTGTTCTGCAAAAATCTTGCCAAGATAACTCCCAGGAAAATAACAAAGCCCATTGGTATCCAATAAAAAAACCGTTGATCAAATTGCAGTGAAGTAAGGTTGGTGATGATATGAAAAATCACCATGCCTGTTAGCAGCAGTCCGCGGTAAATGTCATAAGATTGGATTCGTTGTTTTTGCATTAAGGTGTGCCCGGCACGCTGAGAGTAATAGATTTTATGCCGCCTGCATATCCCACAGTTATGATAGTGTCGGTGGCGTTTGAAGTTGATTGAGATTGCACGCTCTGGCCATTAACGGAAGATGTGAAGTTCCCGCTGATGAGCGTTTTTGGTATGGTTATCACGGCATTGCCTGTTGTTACATTGGAGTCAGCAACCGTGAAGGTGATTGCGTGTGTAGTTGGGTTGAATGTCAGGGCCGAAACAGAAGACTCCGAACTTACGGAAATAGAATAACACTGGCCATTGGCCGGAACTGAATAATTGTAGAGAGGTTTTTGTTGTTTCAAAAAGAGTTTTTTGGAATTTGCGCTTAAGATGTTGCGGGCGGCGTTTGGGTCCAGATAAGCCAGGAGAGATTTCCAGTGTCCAACGGCATCAGCCGGGGCCCCATTAGAGATGTTGCCCGTATAGTTGAGCCATCTTTCCAGACCATTTGAGCCACCTCCGGCATCTGAACCGAATAAAATGCGGGAGTTCCAGGTTTCAAAGAATCGCTTCCACTCTTCTTTTATTTGGCCATTATTAGATTGATCTGCGAGCAACGCCCAATTAGAGTTGGGTTGAGGCAGAGGGTTTTGCATGTTCTGAATCCCGGCCGTGTCTAAGTACAGATTAGGATGTCGTAAGAGGAAGTCGTTGAGCGTTGCGCTGTTGAGCGGCATATTGTTGAATCCGAGATGGGCCCAGATTAAAATAGCGTCTTTGTTGTAACTCAACATTTTTTCGAAGGCGGTGTTCGCAACAGTGTCGTCAGGTACGAAGTGAAATGAGATTGGGCCGTGATATTTAGCGGACAGATTTACCAACTGAAGCCAGAGTGGAGAATCTGCCGGAACATAGATGTTCGGCGTACCAGGGGGATAGTTATTGCCACCATAGTACCTTAGATTAGTTTCGCCTATGCCGGAAAATTTTCCTGTTTTCAATTGTGCTTCGGCAGAGGTGACGAATGTTTGACCTTGTGTGAGCCAGGTAGAGGCTTGTGGTTGGTCGGGAGTATCTGCGAATGTTATAAATCTACCGGGGTATTTTGATATGGCGTCGAGCGATGTGAGCGAATCCGTATACAGGTTTGTCATGCTCACACCGGCCTTATTCATCTCTGAAATTATCTGAGATGCGGTAATTGTGGATGGTACGTGGGCATGAGAATCGAAAATATCCATATGCGATGTGTCGGTAGGGCCGGTGCATGAAGTGTTTGGGGTGGATGGGGAGGTTGGGTTGGTTGGGCTGGTTGGGCTGACAATTGTGCGATAAATGATTCCGCTGATACTGCCGCGCGTCATTAAATCTGTCGGCGAGAAGATTGGCCATTTTTCTTCGAGATAGTTATTTGACTGCGCATATTTGACGTATGGTTCATACCAGCTGCCCTTTTCGACATCTTGAAAAACCGCCTGAACATCGAAAGATTCCGTACTTTGCAGCTGCCAATTTTGGGCTTTGCCAATCATTTTTAAAGCTTCTACCTTGTTAACTGTTTGGCCAGGTTTAAAAGTACCGTCGGCGTAACCGCTAATCCAGCCTGAGGCATAAGCTTTTTTGACGTATGGTGCGTACCATTGGGCGTAATCAATATCTTTGAAGGGAGTGACGGTCGAGACATCCAAATTTATTTTTGATCCTTCAATAATTATTTTTAATAATTCGGCACGATTTACGGCTTTTTCCGGTTTGAATGTTCCGTCATCATAGCCTTTTATAATACCGTGATCCTGTAAGTAGAGAATCGCTTCACTGTTTGGGGTGGTTGCTGATACATCTAAAAAACCGCTGGCGTAAGCCGTAGATCCAGCCAGGTTTAAGATGATTGCTACCAGTAAAATTCTTGCGAACGATTTTTTGGAAGGTTTATTTTTCATATTTTTTTAGGGTAAAGTTGTTAAACTTTTTGATGTAAATATTGGCGAAGCGTACCACTTCTGGACTCTGTGAGCCTATTGTAGCAGAGTTAAAAAATGAGACAAATGAGACAGTGGCGCGACTATCATAGAACATCCCATGGAAATGTAATTATCGAAAATCCACGTTAGAAACTAATTTTAATGCAGTATCCTCTTGGTGTGTATAAAAAACATTGACATTGATTTTATCATGCAGTATAAGGGAAGCATGCACAACAAATCCTTAAAAGAAATTTCGGAAATTATAGCCGGTTTTACCTTTCGTGAAGCGTTAAAAAACGATTCCAATGGTGAAACTCAGGTTTTGTTGGCAAAAAATATAAATGTCGATGGAACCATAAATTATCCTGAATTAACACGGATCAATCTTGTTGCGCCCCGCACGAATGCATTTGTCGCAAAAAATGATGTACTTCTCTCCTCTCGTGGAATTTTTAGAGCAGGAGTTTTTGATAAAGAGGCGAAAAATATTATAGCTGCGTCTTCTCTCTTTATCTTAAGAATCAAAGACAGTAATGTGATCCCCGAATATTTATCCATTTATTTAAATTCAGAAGCTGGTCAAAATAGTATTCAGAAAATTCTGACCGGCAGTACAATCAAAACCGTTTTACGGGGAGCTTTAGAGGATTTATCAATTCCGGTTCCGTCATTGGCCGTCCAAAAAACGATTATTGAAATCAGTGTTAATTGGCAAAAAAGACAAACCCTTCTAAATCAAAAAATAAATCTCAGCAAGAATATTGCTGAAGGAGCAATAAAACAACTTTTAACAACATAAAATTATGAATGAAACAACTCAAGAACATTTGAATAAAGTCCTCTGGAATGCTGCGGATTCATCACGCACTTCCCTGGATGCCGCAGTGTACAAAGATTATGTTTTGGCGATGCTTTTCTTTAAGTACCTGAGTGATCTTGCAAAAAAGGAGCATCAAAAACTTCAAGAACGGCTTGGTAATGACGAAGATCGCATCCAGGAAAAAATGAAATCCGGGCGTTTTTATCTGCCTCCAAATTCTTCCTTTGATTATATTTATTCGATTCATGAAAAAGATAATATTGGGGAGGAAATGAACAAAGTGATGCACCAAATAGAAGAAAACAATAAAGAAAAACTTGAAGGTATTTTTAGCGGGCTGGATTTTAATTCTGAATCAACTTTAGGAAGAGTTGAACAGCGTAATAAGATGATACGCCACCTTATAAATGATTTTCGCAATATTGATTTAAGTAAAATGGATGACGATGTTATTGGAAACGCTTATATGTACATGATAATGCAATTTGGGTCGCAAGCGGGGAAAAAAGCGGGAGAATTTTTTACGGTACGTCATGTTGCAAGATTATTGGCAAAACTTGCACAACCAAAGGAAGGAGCTCGTATTTGTGATCCGGCTTGTGGATCGGGAGGACTTCTATTATTAGCTGGGGAAGAAATTGAAAAACATGGTTCAAAGAATTACGCCTTATACGGGCAAGAAAGTACGGGTTCTACATATCAATTGGCGCGCATGAACATGTTTCTGCATGGCAAAGATGGGGCGCGACTTGAATGGGGAGACACTTTAAACAACCCCCTGCTTGTTGAAGATGATCGTCTAATGAAATTTGATCTGGTAATTGCAAATCCGCCATTCAGTTTAAAAAAATGGGGCGCCGAGAATGCAGAAAATGACAAATATAATCGTTTCTTCCGTGGCATTCCACCAAAAGATAAAGGCGATTTTGCTTTTATTTCACACATGGTGGAAACAGCCAAAACCAAAAGTGGCAGAGTTGCTGTAATAGTACCGCATGGAGTCTTGTTTAGGGGAGGAGCAGAAGGTAAAATCAGGCAAGCACTTTTAGAAGAAAACATTATTGATGCCGTAATCGGCCTTCCTGCCGGACTTTTCCAAACTACCGGCATTCCCGTGGCAATTTTAATTATCGATAGATCACGAGAAGAAGGAGGGGCAAGCGAAAGTAAAAAGGACATATTATTTATAGAAGCATCCAAAGAATTCAAGCAGGGTAAAGCCCAAAACACATTAAGCGCAGAAAATATCGAAAAAATCTACAACACGTATGCAAACCGTGAAGAAATCGATAAATTTTCCCGCAAAGTGATGCCGGAAGAGATTAAAGAAAACGATTACAACCTCAACATTACAAGATATGTGGATACCTTCGTGGAAGAGGAAGAAATTGATATATCAGCAAACCTGGCTGAGTTGAAAAAACTCGAACCGGAACTGGAGAGGCTGGAAAAAGAGATGGAGGGGCACTTGAAGACGTTGAATATTTCATAGAGTAAGATGGTTACAAAATGTAACCGACTGAAATTATAACTAAACTTAATTATGGATGAATTTATCAAAAAAATACTGGAAATCCCTGAAGAAACCCAGACCCTTGAGTTCAAAAGATTACAGGGGGATAAAGTCGTTTCTAAAACAGTGGAAACAATAGTATCGATGGCAAATACGGACGGAGGAACCATTATATTTGGCGTTGATGATCCTGAGAAAACAAAATTAAAAGGTTTAGCTAGGATTTTTGGGATAGAAGAAAATAAAGAACTTTTCGATGCAATAGGCAGAGAAGTTCAAAAGATAATTCCTCCCATAGGGAATATTTGGAATCCCGAAGTTTTTGAAATTAAAGAGATAGGAAAAAGCATAGCCCTACTAAGAATTAATAAAGGTGTACAGCAATTTCATGCTTTCAATAATCATGTCTATGTCCGCCAGTTAAAAAGCAATAAAAGACTTACCCCCCAGGAGGTAGTCAAATTTAGCTACGCCAAAGGTTTTGAAAAAGCGGATAAAGAGCTTGTAGATGTTGATTTCGACTTGCTAAAAACGGATAATTTTGAAAACTGGAGAAAGTCTAGAAATATCGCTCAGGACACACCACCGAAAATTCTATTCAACGTTGGACTGGCAAGAAAAAATGAATCTGGACAACTTAAACCGACCCGTGCCGCAGTACTATTGTTTGCTCAATACCCAACCAATTTAATGTCAACAAAGTGTGCAATAAGAGTTTTCCAATATTCAGGAACAATCGAAGCTTTCAAGGATGTCCCAAATTTGATTGGAGTTCCCAGAACTATTGATGGTCCAATCATAAAACAGATTAAAGACGCTCATGAATATGTTTTAACATTATTAAGATCCGGCATTGAAATACACTCGGGATTTGTAACTAAATATCAGATACCGGAAAGAGCTATTAAAGAGGCCATTACCAACGCCGTTATTCACAGGGATTATCACATAAAGCGCGACATTGAAATCAGTATTTTTGAAGACCGGGTAGAAGTATTGAGTCCGGGACTATTTCCATACAATATAACCAAGTCGAATATTGGGTATGTAAGAGCTGATGGGTATAGAAATGATTTACTGGTTAAACATCTTAGAGAATTCCCAGAACAGCCAAATTTGGATAGAAATGAAGGCGTTCAGGCTATGAGGAATGAAATGAGAGCTCAAAATTTATATGATCCAATTTACTTTACGTACCCTATATACGAAGATTCCGTTAAGGTTTTATTGTTAAATGAAAAAAGAGCGAGCGAATGGGAGAAAGTGAAGGATTATTTGATAAAACAAAGATATATTACCAATTCGGAAGCTCGGGAAGTTACTGGCATAGTACAACTCTACAAAATGTCGCGTTTATTGAAAAAATGGGTAAATCAAGGGTTATTACTTAAGATTTTACCTGAAAATGGTGCTCCTAAGTTTATAAAATATAAATTATCGAATACGGAGGATTTTAACCAAAAAGGTTAATTTTACTTGCAATAATCAATGCAAGTAAAGGCTGACTCCGCATCAGATAAAGCTTTAAGAGGTGTTTTACTTGCAAAGTTCATTAATAATTTAAACAACCATGAAAATAAATCTAACCAAAGCACAGTACGAAAACCTGATTCTTATGAGCAGCTTGACCAGCAGTATTTTTGGAATCCTAAAAGATTCATTGGATGATGAGGAATATTCATCTCAATCAAAAAAAATGGATGACTTAGAAGAGTATCTACTACAATTCGCTCATGAATTTGACTGCGACGAATTTGTGGAGAAAGATGACGGGAAAAATGTTTTGAAAGACGCTCAATATGAAAAAATGACAATGCCAATTCTGGAAGAGTACGGCGAGTGTGAAGCCTTTGATACCCTGGCCAACAAGCTGGCTTGGCGCGATTTTAAACGAGATCATTCCCAAGAAGAAATAGAGAAAATGGCCAAAAAGAACGGTGGCTATTTCGGCGTAGCACTACACCCATACGAAAAAAAATATTGGGACGAGTTTGAGAAAAACGGGTATGAGAGGGTGGAGATTGTGGCTGGAGATGTAGTAAAAAAATTAAATCTTAATTAATGTTTTTAGAAAAAATGGCAAATTTTAACGCATTTTTACAGATAATCGAGGGGAAGTTGCATACCATAATTGCACTTGCTGCTGGCCTTATTTTTGAAATTCTTTTTTTTGCTTCAATTGATGGTTTCGTTGAAAAATTTATCCCGTTAAGAGGGGCACTTTATTTAATATTCATCTTGGGGTGGAGCGCATTTTGGCTTTTTAACAAATCCCACCTTCCTCAAAACAACAAGAAAAAAAGAAAAGTAGGTATTGTCATAGCGATATTTTCAGAAAATGAGATTGAAAGACAAAAACTGAAAGCCGACTTTATGTCAAAATTAAAGGAAATGTTGTCGCAAGAAAAAATTACGGATTTTGCAGAGATTTTTTTCCTGAAAAATCATTTTGCAGAAGAGATCCTTGAGTCAAATTCTTCAATGCAAAAAATCGAGGAAATAAATAAAAAAATAGGAGCCCATTTTTATGTATGGGGAAGAATAAAAAAACGACCGAACGACGAGAAAGGAGAAAAATACTTTTTAACTTTCCAGGGATATGTATTTCATAACCCGATTACTCGTGAATTAAGCAATGAAATCGCTAAGGACTTTTCGGCTGTCCTGCCAAGAGAAATTAGCTTCCTTGAAAGAGAATTTCGAGGATTTGAAGCTTCTGCGAAAATATTGCATTTAGCGATAAAATATATTGTTGGATATGCAGCATTCGTTTCTCAAAATCCTATAATTGCTTTTCGTCTACATGACGGGCTTCGAGAAGCGTTTAATGTATATAGGCCACTCCCAGTTTATTTGCAAGATATAAGGAATAAAATTCCTATACTTATCTCAGAGGAAACTGGATGGATTGCACGATGGCATTTTCAAAATAACAGGTTAATAGAAGCAAAAGAATTCCTTACTAGGTCTCTTTATGAAAACAATAAGAACTATAGCAGTTTGCTTTTTAAAGCTATTATAGATTTTAATGACAATAGAATTCATGATTCTATCAATAGCATAAGCAATGCAGAGAAATATTCGGGTGGAGATTTTACGTGGATTTACAGCAAGGCGTTCCACTGTTTTTGGCAAGAAGACTATGCAAAGGTGCTAAAATTATGCCAAAAAATAAAAAATCAATCGCATCCTAATGAAGAAGCAATATGTAGAGAGATAAGAGAATTTAATTTAAAAATACTAGAAACCGATACTTCAAAGCCGCAATTGTACTTCTGGATTGGATTTTTAAGTTACTTTAAAGATAAAAATATCCCACAGGCGCTAGAAGATTTTGAAAAATTTGAGCAATTATCCAATGAATCTGTGGCTCTTTTAAAGAATAAATCGAGTGCGTATTTAACTGAAATCAAACGACAAATGAATCTTAAATAATTATTATTCATGCCAAATAAAACAACAATACCAGCTGGTTGGAAAATCGCGAAAGCCTTTGAGTGTATCGATGTTCGCGACGGTACACATGCTACACCGAAACCAGTAGTAGATGGAATTCCTTTGATTACATCAAAAAATATCATTGAAGGAAAGTTAACTCTAAGTGATTTTTATAATGTTAGTAATGAGGATGCTCGTGAAATAAATAAAAGATCTCAAGTTGTTATTGGAGATATTTTAATTTCAATGATTGGCACCGTTGGTGCGACTGCTATCATAAAAAATGAACCTAATTTTGTAGTTAAAAATGTTGGAATTTTCAAAACAGGAAGCAAAGCAATTTTATCTAGTTTTTTAATAAAGCAATTTCATTCAAAATATTTGCAAAATAAAATTCAGTCACTTTCGAGTGGGGGGATTCAAAAATTTATTTCACTAGGACAACTTAGAAAGCTGCCAATTTTATTCCCCCCTCTTCCCGAACAGGAAAAAATTGTTGAAGTGCTTGAGGCTTGGGACAGCTATCTTGAAAAACTTTCGAACACGATCAAACTAAAAAAGAAAATCAAAAAAGGATTGATGCAGAAGTTGTTGGCGGGAAAAATTAGATTGAAAGGATTTAGTGAGTCATGGAAGACAGTTAAGATTGGAGATTGTTTAAAGATTAAACATGGAAAGTCACAGAAAGCTGTGGAGGATCCAAATGGGCAATATCCGATATTAGGAACTGGCGGAGAAATGGGTAGAGCTACAGCATTTCTTTATGATAGACCTTCTGTTTTGATTGGGAGAAAAGGTACAATAAATAAGCCAAAATATATGGAAACTCCATTCTGGACGGTGGATACGCTTTTTTATAGTGAAGTTAAAGATAATTGTTATCCAAAATATCTCTATTATCATTTCTTGATGATTAATTGGAAACAATACAATGAAGGTTCTGGAATTCCAAGTCTATCTGCCTCAACTATTTCATCTATAAAAATAGAAATTTCAAAAAGTTTTGAGGAACAAACCGCCATCGCCCAAATCCTAACTACCGCCGACCAGGAAATCGAAGCGCTCGAAAAGAAAAAAGCTATCATTGAACAACAGAAAAAATACCTATTAAATAACCTGATTACAGGGAAGATAAGACTTCCGGAATTCATCGAATAATCATGATCATTTTGTTAACGTCAACAAAATGATAATAATGCCTATTTAAGCCAAAAACAGTCAATCTAAACCAATAAAACTATGATCCAAGCAAATTTTGATGAGGCCAAACAATCCCAGCTGCCTGCGGTGGAGCTGCTTATTAATATGGGCTACAAGTACCTTTCTCCTGCGGAAGTTGATGTGCAGCGCAATAAGGATCAGTCCAAGTTTATCTTGCAGGATATTGCTTTCAAAAAGCTGATGGAAATCAACTGGTATAACGACATGGGGATTAATTGCCGATTCAGTGAGAAAAATGTCCATACCGCCATCCAGGAGCTCGAGAATATACCTTTAGAAGGTCTACTTGATACTTCACGCAATGTTTACCATACTTTGATGTCTTCAAGCGGAAAAACGCTCAAGGAACTTTGTGATGGGAAATTTGAATCTTTTGACTTTAAATTTATCGATTTTGAAAATATTGAGAATAATAACTTCCATGTGACTGTGGAATTTACCGCTGAAGGAAGGCAAAAAATCAGGCCGGATATTGTGCTTTTTGTGAATGGCATCCCTTTCGCTATCATTGAGAATAAAAAATCAGGCACAAAAATTGATGAAGCTTTAACACAAATGAATAGAAATCAGGGGCCGGAATATTGCCCAAAGCTTTTTGTTTATCCCCAGCTTTTAATTGGCACGAATAAGACCGAACTTTTATACGGGACTACCGGAACGCCAAATAAGTTTTATGCGCGTTGGAAAGAAAAGGAAAATCCCAAGTTTGAAGAGAAAATTAATGAACTTATTTCCAAGCCTATTGAAAGTGCTCTTTATACGCAAATTTGCGCCGATTTAAACGGGGCAACCTTAAATCATGAGCAAATAACCGATAGACTGCCTACGGAGCAGGATAGAGGCATTGTGGCGCTTTTGGAGCCTAATAGGATGCTTGATCTCGCCAAGAATTTTATTCTTTACGATGCGGGAATTAAAAAGGTTTCCCGTTATCAGCAGTATTTTGCCATTCAAAAGAGTTTGAAAACCATTGAAATAGAAAAAACCGGGCCGGTAGGTCTAAGAAGAAATGGTGGTTTGATCTGGCATACGCAAGGTTCGGGCAAATCTCTGACAATGGTCATGTTTGTCAAAGCCCTGATTGAGGATGAGCGCATTCAAAATCCCCGCATTATTATTGTTACCGATAGAAAAGACCTGAATAAACAAATCTCGGATACATTTCGGGATTGTAAGCTCAAAAAAGGCGTAGTGGAAGCGACAAGCGGCCAAGAACTTTTAAAACTGATCAAAGAAAAAAACTTAAATGTTATTACCACTTTGGTTCATAAGTTTGAAAGTGCAAAAAAACACCGTGCCGGGTTTGTTGATGATTCAAAAAACATCTTTGTCCTGATTGACGAGGCTCATCGAACACAAGGAGGTATGGCCAACGCGGAAATGAATCGAACTATTCCCAACGCCTGCTACATCGGATTTACGGGAACTCCGTTAATGAAAAAAGAAAAAGCCAGTTGGCTTAAATTTGGTGGATATATAGATAAATATACGATTGATGATGCTTTAAGTGATGGGGTGATTCTGCCGCTAATTTATGAAGGTCGTTATGTGGAATTAACCCAAAACAAGGAACAAATTGATCGACAAGTTGATCGCATTACAAAAGAGTTGAATCAGGAGCAAAGGCGTGAACTTCAAAAATTTGTGGATAAACGCGTTATTCGCAATAATCCGCAAAGAATTGCGGAAATCGCTTACGATATTCAGGAACATTATATTAGAACATTCCAGGGAACAGGGCTGAAAGCTCAAATTGTTGCTCCTTCAAAATATTCAGCGATTTTATTCCAAAGATTTTTTGAAAGTTTTGGAGAGAAAATCAATACCGCGGTGATAATTTCCGAAACTACAACGGATGAGGACGAAAAGGATACGCATAAAAAAGAGGTTTCTGACTTTATTAAAGCGATAAATCACAATTTTAGAGATCTGGCTTCTTACGAGAAACAAAAGATCAACAGCTTTAAAAAAGGTGATGGCGGGGTTGAAATTTTGATTGTTGTGGACAAACTGCTTACCGGCTTTGATTCACCGAGAAACACGGTTCTTTATTTGGCCAAAGACCTCAAAGATCATAACTTGCTCCAGGCAATCGCCAGAGTGAATCGAATCTATGAGAATAAAAATATAAAATTTCCAAAAACGGCAGGTTTTATCATTGATTATTCCGAAAATGCAAAAAACATCGATACGGCAATGAAATTGTTTGGAAATTATGATGATGCAGACATTAAAAACACTTTGATTGATGTAATAGCTAAAAAAGTTGAACTTGAATCCAGTTATGAGGCGTTGCACGAGATGTTCAAGGAACTTAAAGGTTCAAAAGACGATGAAGCTTATATTCAAAAGTTGGCTGATGAACAGGAACGCACACTTTTTTATAAAGCATTGAACACATTTATACGGCAATTTAATGAATGCCTTGCTCTTCAGGACTTTTCAATCGGTTTTCCTCATCTGGATACATACAAAATGGATCTTAAAAAGTTTTTGGAACTTAGGAAAACGGCACATCTGAAATATGCCGATACGGACGACTTTTCCGAGTATAAATTGCAGCTCGTTAAAATCCTGGACCAATTCATTGATGCAAAAGAAGTTGAAGTGCTGACAAAGCAAATCAATATTAATGATGCAGAGGCATTTGCCGAGGCTATAGCCAATTTGGGCTCAAATAAGTCAAAGGCGGAAGCAATAGCGGCACAAATTCAAAGAACAATTACGGAAGAAGCAGAGAAAGATCCTGAATTCTATAATCGTTTTTCGGAAAAGGTTAAAAAGCTTTTAGAGAAATTAAGAGAAGGGAAAATTGCCGATATTGAAGCCTTAAATGGAATCAAAGAAATTAAATCACAAGTATTAGCTAAAGAAGATGATGAAATTCCTGCAAAAATTCGTGAGAAAACCGGTGCGGATATTTTTTATAGGAATCTAAAAGACATTCTGCTGAGATACAATGTGGGGGAAGAAGAGATTGTTGATATTATTTTGGACATATTCAACATTCTGAAAGCTGAAACGATTGTAGATTGGCATAAAAATAACGAGGTCAAAAGAGTCATTACGAACAAACTGGACGATTACCTATATGACATCGTAAAGCTAAAAAAGGGCGTTGATCTGAGTAATGAGGATTTACAAGGTCTTCTTTCAACAATTATTGATCTTGCCTGTAATAACAATGGAATTTTCCAAGCATGAAAATAAATATATTTAAATTTGGGAAATATTCATACGAGTACTATTTGGTGCTGCAGGATCGTAAAACCGTTGCACTAACGGTTCAACCAAGCTTAAATATTATTTTAAAATGCCCATTTGGGTATGATGCTGCTAAAATTGAAAGATTTTTAAAAAGAAAATGGCTATGGCTAGAGAAACAAGTGCAGTATTTTAGAAAATACAGGAAGGATACAAGTAAAAAAGAATATGTTTCGGGCGAAAGTTTTTTATACTTGGGACGACAATATAAGCTTTTGATAAAAGCAGGCAAGAGTCCAGAAGTTAGGCTTGAGAAAGGGAAAATTACGGTATTTACAAAACAAATTTCTCAAGATCGAACCGCAAACAAAAAACTTCTTGATAAGTGGTTTGAGGAACGAACCAAATCAGTCCTTACGTTACGATTTAAAGAGATGATAAGAAAATTTAACTATGACTTCGTTCCTCACCTTACGACCAGAAAAATGCCAAAACGATGGGGCAGCTATTTATCAAGTAAAAAAATCATCCTAAACCCATTGTTGATAAGGGCATCCAAGGATTGCATCGATTACGTCATTGTGCACGAGCTATGCCACATGAAATACAAGCATCACGATAAGAATTTCTTTAAATTGCAGGAGTCAATCATCCCTAATTGGAAAGGAGTAAAAGAGAAACTTGAATTGAGATTTTTGTAAAATATAATGGTCCCGCAAAATCGGACAGAAAAATGGGGTATGCTAAGAGAGGTTTTTAACCCCAAAAATTATGCCAAAAGGTATACGGAAACAGTACGATGGAGCGTTCAAACTTA
>Ga0172379_10000797_pt1 | contig 73349 bp, 66 predicted proteins | sample GrowelOW334metaG_FD_119756 | JGI IMG/M metagenome (GOLD analysis project Ga0172379, IMG submission 119756) | Groundwater microbial communities from an aquifer near a municipal landfill in Southern Ontario, Canada - Groundwater well OW334 metaG | ecosystem: Environmental > Aquatic > Deep...
CTTAACATATTTTGTTATTTATAAATTTATAGTATAATATATATCATAAACAGTCAAACGAAAATTAAACTCGCTCTGGCTTCTTATTTTGCTTATGTATAATAAAATTGCACAAATTATTTTGAACTCCGGCAAGGGGGTCGGCGCGAGTGATGTTTTTGTTTCTCAGCCGGATGCCAACCAGGAAAACTTGGCTGGAAAGATATTTATTCTGGCGGAAATTGGCGGTAAAAAAAGTGACGGTGAAAAAATAATTAGTTTCTTGATTTCCGAACTCAACGAGCATTATTACAATGACGAGAAATTAATGTTGCGCGGAAAAATTGAAGGTTTAAAAATAGAAAATATTTTTGAAGCGGCGCTCGCTAAAATTAATAAAAATTTAATTGAATTTTTAAACAATCAAAAAATAAAAATTAATTCTTCCGCCACCAGCGTTACCATCGGAGTAATCTATGAAAACAAACTTCATTTTGCCGGTTTTGGTAAAAATCGTTCTCTTTTGATTTATCGTCGCTCTGACGGTTACGAAATTATCAATGTAGAAACTAGCGCGGAAAACTCTGTGAGTTCTTCGGAAGATCAACATCTTAACACGCAGCGCCATGATGATGGCCAAAAAATTGCCGGTCTTTTTTCCTCAGTCATCAGTGGCGAAGTACCGCTCGGTTCTTATTTTATTTTCGCGAGCGAATCTTTACCGGAATATCTTTCTGGTCGGGAAATGGTAGAGATTATTACAAAACTGCCGCCGATTGTGGCCGCAGAACAAATCAAAAATGCGCTCTTAAAAATGAATACCTATGTTCCCTTTTTAGGAGTTATCATTAAAAATACTACCGATTCCGGCGGCCAAGAAATAAAAGAGCCGGTTGAAGAAGCTCTAACGGCTCATACTTCCATCTCTTCCCTGAACTCCACCGAACAACGAACGGAAAAAATGTTAGCCCCGGCTGGAATTATCAGTTTTAAAAAAATATCTAACTTACTTAGCGACTTAATTAAAAATTGGCAGAACAAAGCCAGAGTTAAGGCTTCTCAAAAAGCGAAACGTAAAACAATTATTTCAGAAAATACTTATAGTGAGCCTAGCCCGGAAAAAGAAAGAACTGCTAGCTTGAATTTACCAAGCGCCAGTTCCTTCCTTAGCCCCTCAAAAATAAAATTAAAACAAAGTTCCTCGCTCCTCTTTCATAATGTCGGAAAGCTAGTAAAAGCTTCTCCGGCTCTAGTTCATAAATCTTTTTGGTCAGGGTTAGTCTCTGGCGCTATTTCTTGGGTTAAAAACTTGAATAAAAAAAATCGTTTATTGTTCACCGGCCTGATTGTTGTCGCCCTCGTTCTGGCAATCAGTTTAACTTCTTCAATCAACAAGAGCCGCAAACAAAAAGCTGAAGCCGAATTCCAGGCGCTAGTGACGCAAATTGAAGAAAAAGGAACAATGATTGATTCTTATCTTTTATACAACAACGAGGACGGCGCCTCTAAAGTTTTAACGGACGCCGTAGCTTTAATTGCTTCTCTACCTCAAGATACTAAAGAGCAACAAGCACAATATCAAACTTTGAGCGCTAATCTTAAAGCCCTAGAAAATAAAGTTAAAAAAATAAACCAAGTGGACAACTTGGAAAAAATAAGCGATTTAGTCGGCTTAAATGTTTCCGGTTTAGTCTTTGCTGATAACAAACTTTACGGCACCAGCGGCGGTAGCGTTCAAACTATAGATTTTAAAGCGGATAAAGTGACTGCGACCGAGATTGCAGTTGATGCTAATTTAAGCGGCGGTAAATATGACGGCAAGAACGCAATTTTCTATCGTAATGGCGCCAAAATCTTTAAATTTGATATTAAAACTGCTAAGGTTGCTAATTATGATATCAAAGATTATAACGAAGCCGATAATTATTCCGGACTGAATATTTTTAATGCCAATTTATATTTAGCAGCCAGTGCCAAAAATCAGATTTATAAATACAGCGGGGCCAATTTAGCTACTAAATCTGACTGGCTAAAAGAAACGATTGATTTATCTAAAATTGTTGACTTATATATTGATGGCTCGATTTATGCTTTGAACAGCGACGGCGCCATCACCAAGCTTCATTTGAACAAGCGAGCGGATTATGCGGCTAACAGAGCCCTGGACCCAGCCACAAGTTCCGCTACTAAAATCCTTGGTGACGCCAATCAGCTTTACGTTCTGGATGCCGCCAATAAGCGCTTAGCAATTATTGCTAAAAGTGACGGTCATTTGATGAATCAATATGTTTTTCCTTCCTTGCCGAGCTTAAACGATTTTGCGCTTGATGACGGCGGCAAGGTTATCTACTTATTATCAGGCGAGAGTATTTATAAGTTAGCCTTATAATAACTAGTGATGAGCTAGAGTTTAAAATTAAACTTCAGATAACAAAAACCGCTTCACAGATTGAGGCGGTTTTTTGATTTAATAATATAATCTTAATTAAGCATCTTTTCCATTTGCTCATTAAAACTGAGCAAAGATTTTTGGACGGAATGTGTTAACATTAATTCGCTGCCTCCCTGAAGAGCGTAATATCCTTTACGCTTCTCGCCGGCGGTATCAAAAACCATATTCTTTAAAAAATAATCATCATAATTTTCTAAAGTATCATTATCCATTTTAGTCACCGTGAGCATGGACAAGGAATTAGCTTGATCCCCTTTAAAAACATTGGTCTTTTTTTCTCCATTATCGGAAGCCACAACCCCCGGTTTGAGATATAGATTATTTATCTTTATCAGCTTATCTGATAATTCAAGATTAAGGCTTTTGAAGAAGTCGTCGGCACCTATTTCTGTGGTTTTTACATACTCCTCGAGGCTTAGGGTGGGGTCAATATTTTTTACTATGGATTGAAAACGTTCTTTATTATACTGGCCACCAAAATCACTCGCATCCACCCAAACTCCATCTTTATCAAGATAACCTAACATTTCGTTATCTAAAAATGATTCATTATGTCTTTTAGTCGCTTCGTTTATTTCCTTAACTAAGTTTATCCAAAGATTAGCGACTGCCGCCGTTTCCTCACCATTAATACGCAAACTCCGTTGAAGAGTCTCTTGCCCCTCCCCGGTTTCTAATAATTCCATTGCTTTGGCTGACCCAGCTGGAAAACATTTTTGAAAAGCCTGGATGGCAATTGCCCCATTAAAAGCAGTGGTAACAGCTCTTTGCAGAGTTTCTTGTTTATCAATGCTCAGTGAACGCAATTCCACGGAGTTAGTAGCTTCCCCAAAAAAGGCAACATTATTAGTAGTCGCTCCCTCGCGATTTCTTAGAGATACGCCTCGGCCGCCATTTACTTTATGCCCAATTTCTCCAGATTGCACACCACCCCAAGAAGCGGCAATCAAAGCATTCTGCAAAAGATTAGTTTCCCTGTCGACGATTAAGCCCTTTTCCCCGCCAATAGTTAAATGAAATCCGCGTGCTCCTTTTTGATAATTTTCCGAGCGATCAAAATTTAAATCAATATATTCTATATCATGCAAAAGCTTCATTTCCAATAACATTAAATATGGATTATCCGTTGGTCTGGTAGCTATTTCATGAACCGCATCTTTGCCGGAACCAATTCTGGCGGCCTGACTGAGTCGAGCAATATCTGTTTTCAGGCTTGCTTGCGATGTCAGTTCCTGATATCCGTTAGCAGTGGAGGAAGTAATTTCATATTCCATTCCAATGGAAGCTCTAATACCGGCCGGAACATTTTTATAAGAATTTTGCTCAATTATCTCTTCGGATTTCCTAAGATTATAGGCCACTTTTTCGATTACTTCCTCAAGCGGCCGATCGGGTAAATATTCTCTGGCAAAAAGCATAACGGCAATACTCCGTCCTTTATTTTCTTTACTATATTTTTCGATGAAGCCGGATATTTCCTTCAAATTAGCAATATCTTGAGGGCGCGGCTTATCAAGAAATTTTTCTACACTATCAATGTTATTACGATTGCTAAGCATTGAACTAATAACATCTATGGAGTTAAGGATTTGGGTGCGAACGTTATCTGTTGAAGAAGTGGTTATTTCTTTATAAAAACTCTTTGATTCTTCAACACTAAGAAAATCGTATTTTAAGAGCGATAGCCGGCCCAACATCTTCTGTTCGGCGCTCATTTTTGATAAGTGTTCCTTGGACTTAGTTAATAGTGAAGAATCGTCATATTTCTTGATACGCGCAAAAATTGCGTCCACCGTTGATTGCGAAAATTTTTCAAGCAATATGTAATCCAATAACTTATTATTAAAAGCGGCGGAATAATTCAAATCAGCATCCAAAACTTTAGTATGAGAGTCACTTAAAGAATTGGATAAAAAATTTTCCATGAAATCGGCGTCGTATTCATGAAACGCTTTTATACGCTCAGCGTTAATATTTCTATTAAGCGCCTTTTTTAATATACTCCGTGCATCTTCATTACTAAGTTCAAACTCACTTTCAGATAATGATTTAAGAAAAGTCACGATTTCATTCCCCGGATCGCTTAAACAATCATTTCCGACATTTTCCAAACCGAGGCGAAAGATTTCTTTATCAAGATAAAAAGTTGGATTATTTTTGTCTGATTTTTGATAGCCCGCCCAAAACTCTGGTGATAAACCGCGATTTTGCATGACCGTGGCGCTTATCTGTTTGACTTCTTCGAGACTCAAGGCGTAGCCTCCCTGTTCTTTACTTTCCGCCATTGACTCTAAAACATTAGTGCCATTGATTTCTGGCCAACGAACAAGATTTGCAAAAAAAGTACTGCGCAAATCATTATCATTCAATATTATATCTTTTTTAAACAAAGTACTGGCTGAATCAGAATTAAGACCGGGGCTCTGAAGCATGTGCAGATAAGCTCTTTTAAAAATAGCTGGGTATTTAGAAAAATTGCCTTTATCGACTAAGCGATAACATAAAACTGAATTTTCTTGGCTATCTTTAAAATTTGTTTTTTCAAAAAGAGTGATAAATGCTTCCTGTTGGCGGCTGTCCATTTTATTAAGCCAATCCAATAAAATGTAGCCATAGCCGGGTAAAGAATAAGCTAATACTTTATTTTCTAAATCCAAGCGTTCATTTTCATTTAATACTTCAAATAATTCCGGGTTAGAAAAATAGGTTCTGGTTATTAAGTGGCGAGTACTTTCGCTGCTTAAATCGCCCATTACTTTACTAAAAATTTTTATTAAATAATCTTTACGCTCGTTATTGTCCGGAAAAATATTTTTTATTTTTTCCGGGTTATCATTTAAAACCAGAATACCGGCACGATTATGGCTGGCAAAATCTAAAGCACCAGTTAAAACTTTTTTGCCTAATAAACTAGTTTCATCTTTGCCTAAAATTTCTTCTAATTTAGGATCGAATATTTCATTGGCCGTCTGCCTGATTTCTTCGTTGTTAGCCTGAAGCGGCTCCCTCTCACCCGGCTTAACATTTTTAGCGATATCGCATTTCAATAAAACATTATCAGCAAAAGAATCGATTAAGGCCATCTTTTTTTGCTGGTCATTAAGTTCGCCCATGGCATTTAGACGTCGAAAGGCTCTGATAGTGCTGTTAGGCTGTCCGTGTTTGACAATTGACTCCAGCATCCAGACTTGATCAAGGTCAGAAATCGTATTCCCGTCCAAACCCGCTATAATATCATTTACCGATACTTTATTTATAAAATAAGGAATATATTTTTTATCAATTTTCCCATCAATAAAAAGACTCTTAATTTCTTCAAAATCAAAATTTTCCTCAGATTGGCCATATGACTTTATTAAGTCATCAAGATTATTGCTTTTTTTGGTGCCATCTAAAACATTATAGAAATAGTGGCGCAAATCATTTTTTGCTGCCCGCTGATGAAAACTTAACTGTAGCTGCTCAGCGAGCAAAGGCTCAGCCTCTATCCAGGCGTATTTTTGCTCGGAACCAGACATAATCTCATTTAAAGACCGGGCGCTTAAATCATTAGCGGAGAAGATGCGCCCTCTGAGACTATTAGGCCAGGAATGGCGATTCATTAACTCAGCCAAACTATGTAAATTATTAAGGTTAAAACGCGTGCTATTAGTACTAATTAGGGAGTCAAGCATAGTCGCTAATTCCGCTTCATTAATACCTTTTTTTCCATCGGGGTAGTTAACAATAAGGTTGCTTATAAAAACCATTTCCTCACCTTTGCCCAGTTTTTCTGATTCTTCAAAAAGTAAAGTTGATAATCTATCGGCCGGCGTTTCTTTGTTGGCGGCACGGTCTTTGTTTAGCTCGATTATTTTATTCTCAGAAGCGGCATTTAACAATTTAAGATGACTTTTATCGAGCGGGGTTATATTTAACAACCAATTAAAATCATTACTGATACGGGCGGCGTGTGGCAAAAGACCGATGATTTCTTTAATTTCTTCAGATGAACACACCTGCAGGCGGCCAGCAATAATTGGAACGATAAAGGAGCTAAGACTTTTATCAAAGTTATTTTTTAATTCGCTTTTCCAAAGTTTAAAAATAAAATCTACTCGTCGGCTGTCTCCTAAAATTTGGTCGGGATATTCACCAGCAAAACGAAGAAGCCTTTGCGCCATATCTTGTGGCAAGCGCTCTAATTTTGGATACTTATCTATAATAGAATCGACACGCCTTATCGTTTCGTCCTTAACATAAATATTTTCATCATCTAGCGAGTAACTGCTTAAACATTTTAGCGCCACCAAGTCATTGCTATCCTTTATAAACTCCGCCTTCTCTTTCATCCCCGGGAGTTGATTAAAATCAGTTCTTAAGTCGTCTACATGGGCGTTAAAACCTCGAAAACTAATGTTCTCAACATTTCTATTAAATAACTCGGGCCAAGCATCTAAAGCATCATTGGATTTACCGGGAAAACGTTTAGCTATCGCTTCCAGGGCCCTATCGGCATGAAAAACAGCGTCAGCGGTATTTTTAGATTTTCCCCAAAAATCAGACTCCAGCATTTTTATAAAGCTGTCATAATCTTCAGGTCTAGCCAGGCTATTGCTAACGCTTAATTCTTTATAAATTTTTAAACCGCGGGTGCCAATATAAGAATCACGAAGTTTAACCACTAATTTATTGGAATTAAACATTCTGACGGTAGTTGCAGAAATATTTTTTAACAGCTCCTCTCCAAATTTTCTTACTTCAAGTAAAGATTCCCTGAGTTTTTCATGGTTATTTGTTTTAGAGGCATCTTCTATAATCTGACTTTCCAGTTCTATTTGAGAATTCAAATCAGTCAAAAAAGATTTTTCTAAGTCTTGGGAATACTCTTGCTCATTATTTAAATTTTGCTTAAAATCCTCACCCTCATTATTATTAGGATTATCCGGGTGCTTCGCGTTCTCATTGTCGGAGCCAAAATGTCTTTCCATATAATATTAGTTAAAATATATTAATAATTTACCATATTTAAACTAATTTGGCTATGGAATGTTTCTAGTAATAACAACGGAAAAACAAAAAACCGCCCCAATCGGGACGGTTTTTTTATCTTTAAGAGAGAAACCTATTATTTCAAAGTTACTTTGCCTCCAGCTTCTTCCAATTTTTTCTTAATTGCTTCGGCTTCTTCTTTCTTAACGCCTTCCTTTAATACCTTAGGAGCGGCATCAACTAAATCTTTAGCTTCTTTAAGACCCATTTCAGTCAATTCGCGAACAACTTTGATGACGGCAATCTTATTGGCGCCAGCTTCAGTTAATTCAACATCGAAGCTATCTTTCTCTTCAACAGCGGCGCCAGCGGCAGCCGGAGCCATCATCATGGCTGGGGCGGAAGCGGAAACACCAAACTTGTCTTCAAGAATAGAAACTAATTCAGCTAAATCTAAAACACTCATTTTTTCGATTTCGCTAACCAATTTCACAAACTTTTCTGGGACGACAACGTCCTTTTTTTCTTCACTCATAGTTTTAAAATTAATTTTTTATATTTTAATTAATGATTAATTATTTCTTCTCGCTGATGGCTTTTAAGACGCCAACAAAATTTCTTAAGTTGCCGGCTAAAACATTAACGAAGCCGGAAATTGGCGCATTCATAGAACCGACCAACTTGGCATACAATTCTTGCTTGCTTGGTAATTTAGCTAAAGCCTCAACCTGTTCTTTGGATAATAATTTATTTTCCAAAATACCGCCCAAAAAGATAATTTTATTCTCTTTTTCTTTATCCTTACGGAATTCGCCTAAAATCTTGGCTGGAGAAATTTCGTCTTCATAAGAGAAGATAGCGGCAATTTTTCCGTCAAAATCTCTGGCATTTAGACTTTCAACATTCTGATCCTTAAAAGCGATATTCATTAAGGTCTTCTTGGCAACGTAATATTCGTTGTTTTCAGCAATCAATTTCGCGCGTAAATTTTCATTATCCTTAACCCCGAAGGCGTTAAAACCAGCGAAGATAACAGATTTTGATTTCTTAATTTTTTCGCTTAAATTGCGTAAAATTTCTTGTTTTTGAATCTTATTCTTTGGCATATAATAAAAAAATCTGTGGTACCACAGAAGTAAAAGCGCTTAAAGTAAGCGGATATTACCTCGGCAAGATTTACGGCCGAAGTGGCCACTTGCTGTCTGCGGTATCTTTAGTTATGCGTATATAATAGCAGCTTATATATATTTGTCAAGGCTAAACTCTAATTCCCGGTTTGACAAAATAGAGCTAAAATACTAGGATAAAAGCAATTAACCAGAAATCTAACGTTCTTTAAAAAGGAGGTAATTATGCGATACAATTTATTGCTTTCATTATTTGCCGGTTTAATTATCGGAGCAATATCAGGAATGATTTTTTATATTATTCCTGCGAAAATGCTGATTTGCAGCAATCTTTCATTTGACACGCTCTTAATCCCTGATGATCTCTATCGATTTATCATTAAGGAAACTATCACCTGGGGCTTAATTCCGGGTTTGATTATTGGCTTTTTAGGAGGCCTAAACACTGATGCCACTCTACCTAGGGGGCACTTGTCTAAGGCCATTACTTCTCTTAGCGCCTTAGTTTGTGCGATTATTGCCTGGATTACGCAATGGAGTTTTTTAGCGGAAGCCTCGGCCGGATATATTGCAGTTTCAGTGGTAGTCACCATCTTGATGATGCCTATTTCCATTTTTTTTGGCGACATCTTGTCATTTATTGAAGCAATTAGAGACGGAGGTGTATCATGACGGAAATGATAGAATTTACGACCTGTGGGGTTATGCTGATTTGCAGCTTAATTATCGCTCATAACTGGGCGAAATATGGCTTGCTAGAAGTCGGCATTCAAAAACCAGCCAATATGTCGGTCATTATGGCCGCCTTTGTCGGGATGACGAGCTATCTGATAGCTGGTTTACTGCAAAAGCACTATGAACTTAAATTCAGTTTTTTAACTGGAGACAATCTCAGGCAAGCTAGTTTGGTTATGTTGGGAGTTCCCTTCGCTTGGCTAATTTTGAAACGTAATTTATTTATGCCCAAGGGGCAGTTTAACTACAATCGGGCAATTATCAGAACGACTCATTGGAGTTTAACGAGTTACCGACCGGGAGAAAAATTAGCTGAACAAGGTGATATTTTGAGAAGTTTTGGGATAGCCATCAAAACTCTTGAGTATTTTAAAGAAGCGATTGCGGTCCAGGAAAAAGGCGTGTCTACGGTTTCAGACGCTTCCCCAAAAGTTATCAATTTGGAAACAGTGGAACTCAGCCACAGAAACACTGTTCACTCTTCTTGCCCGGTCTGCTGTATGCCAATCGAAGCTCCCTACTATGCCCCCAAAGGCGTAACGGCGGTCTGCAATTATTGCGGCAAGACCATCACGGCCAAAAGTATTAATGGCAAACTGTATATCAATTCACTAAACGGGAAAATAGTTATTCATAAAGTTTTGCCGCGTAATAAATTAAACATCGCGACTGCTTATGAAGAGATGGGCTTTTTATACCGCATAATGAATCGTTTTAACGAGGCCCAAGAAGCTTTTGATCAAGCAGTTTTTGGTATTAATGATTTATTAAAGTCCGACCCCGATAACCTTGAATATCTGAGGTTAAAATCTCTAATTTTCTTCCGTAAAGCGGAGGCTTATCAAGCCGAAGGCTTTAAAAACATGGCTAAAAAGTTTTACGAAGATTGTGTCCTTATCGACCAAAAAACTGATGCCAGCGAGCAAGAGCGAAAAATCGTTACCGAATTATTACTTAAACTTGAAGATTAAAGTTAAAAACCACAACAAAAAACCTGGAAACAAAGTCCAGGTTTTTTTATTTGAGATTTTAAGATTGAAGTTAGTTAATCTCCAAAATCGGTTGGCCAATATATTTTAAAAGCTCTTTTAAAGTCTTAATATGAACCAATTCCCCGTTCTTCACGACGTAAATTTTAGGGTTGCCATGATGACGAACTAAAGTGCCGTCTACATACTTCTGAACTCCCAAAACCTGGGAATAAGCGGCAATCACGCCGTCGGTAACGACTATGGTTATCGCCCCTCTATATTTAAAGAGTTCCTTTAAATTAACGATGTGTTTAATGGTGGTTTCACCAGTTACGACATAAATTTTGCCGTTAGTCTTGGAGCGTAATAAAGTGCCAATGGCATATTTTTGAACGCCTAAGACCTGCTGTTGACCGCCATTGTTTTCTTTGGGATTAACATTTTCTCCAGTTCCATTATTTTCTGTAGAAGCCCCATTTGTACAAGCGCGAGATAAAGCAATTTGTTGTTCGGTGTTTAAAGAACAACTGGCTGAAGAACGGCTTAAGATGGTTCTAATCTGAAAACCGTTAGTACAGGCACCCCAATCACCATAAACAACAGATGAACAAGTACTAGGCGCTGAACCGCCGCCGCCGCTACTAATTACGCTTTGTGTATAAGTAACGAAAGTAGAAAAATGTTTAGTATAAACAACTAAATCACTGCCTACATCCATTTTACAGCTACCGCCATCTACAAAAACGTTGCCACCATTGATAGTTGTAGTGTTGGTATCTAAATCACAAATATCGGTAATTTCCGTAAATACGTTAGCCTGATTATACCAACCGATATGTTTTCCTGCCTGGTTAGAAAAGCTTAACTTTACAGCCTTGTCAAAAGTTAAATCGCTAACACTAGAACCAATAGCAATTGCGGAAGTAACGGTTGTGTTATATCCAGAAATAGTAACAGTTTTTGTAGTGGCTGTAGGGTTAGATACTGTTCCATCCCAAGATAAATTTCCAGTTATGGTTGTGCCTGATTGAATATCGGAAGTAACAGTAACGCCGCCATCAGAAGTAGTCTGGGTATTGTCAGATGAGGTTGTAATACTATTATTATCACCATCAGAAAGTAATGTCATTGTCTCATTGACATACCAAGGACTAGCAGTTACATAATCAGACACTAAACCACTAGCTGGGCCGGAATCTGCGCCCCAATAATTCTTGGAAGAGTCAAGAATGTGATCTTGATCAAGATTGCGGATACTAACTCCAATAAGGCTGTTATGATTAAAAGTAATTTGAGAAGCATCAGCGTATATTTCCGGGCTATCACACCAGTCAATACTGAAACCATATTGATCCGTCCCGGAATCGTTTGTAACATTAGAAATCTTATTTCCCGTTATTATAACTGCTTGTGGAACATTCGTACTATTGCAAGTCGGTGTTATTTCTATCGCATGGGACCATCCAGCGGAAGTAATTTTGTCAATTTTATTATTTAAGACACTAATACCACTGACATCTCCCTGAATCATAACCCCATAAGAACCTTTGGTCTGAGAATTAGTAATATTACTAAAAATATTATTTTCTAAATTTACATTGCTAACAACAGGACCGGCACTATATATATGGACGCCTTTAATAGTTGCGCCTCCATAAGTCGGGTTGGTAATTGTTAAACCTTTGACGGCGACCTCTCCCGAACTAATAAGAATCTTGCCAGTAATTACAGCCGCAGCTACTGGCGTCCCAGTATTAGGATTAATGCCAGCATTAGGACCAATTAAATTAACTGGATGGGAAATTGTAAGATTTTCGGTATATTCACCCGCTCCAATATCAATAGTATCCGCCGTTATAGCTGAACTGGCATCAATTGCCGCTTGGATACTTGAATAAATAGTATTATTCATGATAATAGAATCAGTCATCGCTTTGTTAGCCCAGATATAATAATTATTATAACCAGCAACGGTATATTTAACATATTCATCGCCGACGCTAACTGCTACTGTTGCTGTTTCAGAAACATGAGCGCCATCTGACCAAACCTGCGTATTCTCTGATAAGTTATTAGCCCCGGTAAGTGTAAAACCGGATGGCACTGTCACCCCTGACCCCGGGTCAACATTTACTGCCCCCCAAGCATTTCCACTTGTATTAAAATTGGAAGCGGTAACGCTTGAACCGTTAACTATCATCGCGGCCCCATTGGTGTTATTAGAGATAGTAACCGTATCTAAAATAACATCATTAGCAAGATAAGTATTAATACCATGAAGATTAGTTCCTTCGTGGCCATTAATCGTAATATTTTTAACTGTTACACCGTCATGATGAATTCCTAATGCCGAGTTATTAGTGTTGTCAGTCTTAGTAAAATTCGGTGACAAAGTATAACTGTTGCCATCGATGGTTAAAGCCGCGTCTACATTTATCTGAGAGGTAGTCGTTATGTCGCCACCCAATAAAACTATGCCACCATCGCCAACATATTCTATGCTGCTTAATTGATCGGCGGTCGAAGCTAGAAGATATTTATAAACAGTTCCAGAAGACCAATTACTATGAACATAGTTATTACTACAGCTAACGTAAGTATTACCTAAAGCTAATGATTTTTCCACCGCTGGGTCAAGATCTACCACAGCAGAGCTGCCGGTCATACTGAACCTTGATAAACTTATTCCTTCAGCAATTTGCAAAGCGCTTGATGACCAATCATTAGTGTCAGAACTGAAACCATTAAAGGTATTACCAGAAACACTATAATTGATACTTCCGTCACCATTAGGCCAGATGGTTAGACCATTCCCTACTCCGCCGCTGGCAGCTAGAGCTTCCGGATTTGGCAATTCAAATACATTGTTGGTAATAGTTGCATTTTTGGCGATAACGTCAATTCCAGTTTTTAATGGACCATTGCCGCCGCCACGGGTATATATTTTTAAGCCATTGATAGTGACGCCATCGGTTTTAATAATAAACGAACCATATACTTCCGCTCCGGAAGCGCCTTCTATAGTTAAAGGTTCAGTAATTTCATAAGCAGTATAATTAGAAACGTCGCCAATAATACCATTTATAAAAATAGTATCGCCGCTGGAAGCGCTATTAAGAGCTTCCTGGATTGTCGCACAATTTGGCTCAGTTACTGTGCAAGCTGGACTAACCAGGCTACCATCAACATTCCAAGTTGTTGGCAGTGCTACAATGGCCTTAACGTTCCCTGCAAATACAAAAAAACCGCCAAACAAAAAAGCTGCGATTATGAGTAAAGCAAGGTTTTTATTTTTCAATAAATACCTCATAATTTTTAAAAATTAATTAGCTTAAATATATATAAATTTTATTTTTAGTTTAATTATTATAACACAAACTTTTAGAATCGTAAATATTGTTATCCAGAAAGCAGGAACAGCTTATCCACAGATAAAAAATGTTTAAAAAATCGCCAAAACCAACAATAATGAAATAATCCCCAGCCCGGAGAAGATGGCTTTTTTGTTTTGTTTGCGAATTTGCCAGAAGGTACTGATGCCGAGAATTAAAATAGCAAACGCAAGCATTACCTTAAAATAAATGGAGCTGGCGGCAAAAATACTATGCAAACCCTGATTAGGATTATCCTTAAACAAACTATATTGTTCCAAAATAGAAGTCTTTTGCGGTTTAATGCTATCAGACGAAACCATAACTTGGACAGTCTGACCGGCGCTGTCAGTTGCTAAAATAAGTGGCGGTACTTGGGAAACGCTATTATCGGTACCAGCAAAGGCGCCTTGACCGGTCCAAGTTGTTTCAGTGGCTGAACCAATAACCGCGCTGGAGGTAGCTACTGTCTCCATAGGAGCTAACACAACGTTATTGCCCCCAACTTGAGCGACAGCGCTAACCGTTTCCGCCGGCAAAGAGGCCTCAACTTTAATTACTTTTTCAGTCGACTTAGCTTCTGGCGTGGAAACAACAATTTTAGCTTCACTTAAACTAATAACCGGCATTTGTTTGGTTTTAGGAATTACAGGGGCAACCTCAGTCTGTTCAGCTAAAACCGCTTTATTCCCAGGAATCGTTGGAGTCGTTGTGGCTTCATTTTTAGCAATTACTACTGATTTAACAACTTGGGCTGCAGTCGTCTTTTGCGGCAAACCAAAATATTGCGCGATAAAAACCGTATCGGTTTCAGAATATAAACCGCCAGCTAAAGCTACTCCGATTTGCGAATAATTACTTTCAGTTAAATTAGCATAATGCGTCGGGCTTTTCTCCCAAGCGGCCATTACTTCATTAGCATCTTTATAGCCCATGGCTAAATTTTCACCGACCGTCACGTAATTTTTATAACCAGCCAAACCTAAAAAATATTCCAAACCGCGCCCCTGCGGTGAAACGTGAGCAAAATATTGATTTAAAAACATATCAGAGACCTTCTCGGCCGCCGCTTCGTCAAGTTTAGCATTCTCAGTTAAAGTAGTCAGTTTTAAGCTGGCCCTTAATTCATTAGTTAAAGTAATGATTTTTTGCGCTTCACCGGCCGCAATATCTGGTGTCATCCAAGCTAAGAGAGGATAGGAAGTAACAAAAATAATAACAACCACCTTAACGGCAATTGCAGATAAAGCATGAAAAAAGACTCGTTTTGGTTTTAGGGCTCCTGGACAATAATTATTGCCGGCATGAGGAATAAATAAATCTTTCAACTTTTGCCCAGTAACAGGATGAATCCCCTTTAACACTGCCTCCCCGTCTTCAATTCCATCACCATCAGTATCCGGGTCATTCGGATCAGAGCCGAAGATATTAAGTTCGTCAAAATCCGATAGGCCGTCGCCATCAGTATCTTTGGGTCTTTTAACCCGTTTAATCGCTTTTTTGAGCGGCGTCTTTTTTATTGGTTTTTTAACTGTTTTTTTAATATTTTTAGGCATATTTTCAATTACCCCCAATATTATCACAATTTTTATGTATTGTCAAAAATAGCCTTGACATCTTCCTTTTTTTCTGGTAAGTTTTTAGAACGTTATTTTGTTTCTTTGAAAAATAAATATACATATATATTAACTTAAAAAACCCTTAGTCATGGACTTGGAACAAAAAAAGTTTTTTATTTTCGATCTGGACGGCGTCCTGATTGATAGCACTCGGCTTAGTTGCCAAAAGGTGGACATTATTTTAGAACGTCTCGGCCTACCAACTATTCCCCGCCCGTTTTTAATTAAACACTGGGGCGTAAAATTGCCGGACTTATTTGATTTGGTTGGGGCTCAAGTTGGCGCCTCACCAACACAAATAAAGGCGATGAACGAAATGGAGCCTGTAGTCTCTCTTGAACTACCTTATAAGTTTCCACGTGAGACTTTTGAATCCCTCTTAAATTTGCGGATGTTTGAATACTATGTGGGGTTACTAACTAACCGCAGCAACTCAAGCTTGCAGCAAGTTATGACACAGGCTAAAATACCCGAGAAATTGTTCAACAAAATTCAGACAACCGACCATTGGCAACACCACAAACCTAGCGGCCGCGCTTTCGGACCCTTCGCTAACTGGGCTACTTCTCATGGCTTTAAACCGGAACACATGGTTTATTTCGGAGATACTATTTCCCAAGACCTGCGGGCAACCCAGAACTACGAATGGCCGATTGACTTCGTCGGTGTTGTTTCTGGTGTTAACACTCGGGAAGAATTCTTAGAAGCCGGTGTCCAATCATGCCGCATCGTTGACTTTGTCGATTTACCTATTTTTTTAAATAAGATAATGCGGCAAAAAACTGAAATTCAATCAAAATTAAAAACCAAAGTAAAAATTTAAAGATGAAAAAGAAATTATTGATTTTCCGATTCGAAAATGTCTTAATAGACATTACCCCTGGACAGTATTATATCCAAAAAAAATTATGGGAACTCCTCAGGGAGTTAAAAAAAGATGGCTATCAATTAATATTAACGACTAGCCTGGGGTTTGAAAGCACGCTGAGGGCCGTAACCTCAATGAGTGAAGTGAGCGAGACTATTCACACCCATTTTGATAAATTAATCTCCTCGCATCAACCTGACCGTCAACTTGACGAACCTCTCCGCTTCGCTGAAAAAAATAAAATTGAATTAGACGAAATTGTCTATTTCGGAAATTATTACAGCGATTACCAAGCTGCGCAAAAAGCAGGAATTGATTTTATCGGCGTAATTGACCATTTGGCAGAAACGCAATTGTTAAACAAAATCCTGCCTGATGAAAAGCGTGTCCACCCGATTCTATTTGAAGAATTTTTGAGTCAATATTTAGAACTAACAACAGTTTAAAAATATAGCCGGTATTTATCGGTTATGCACACACTTATTTTCCGAGCCGCTTCCCCTAAAGAAGCGGCTTTTTTCTTTGACAATTGAAACTTCTGGTATTAATATAGAAAAATTGGAACTTTAACAATTAACCCTTAAATAACTGGAAATGAAAAAATTATTAATTTTTAGTGAACAGGCTCTTTTCAATGACTTCGTTCAGCCAACGGATTTTGTAAAGACCCTAAAGATGCTGGAAAAGTTATCCGAAAATGGATTTTTTTTAGCGCTAGTCAGCACCTCCCCGGAAGAAACTCTTTTAAGAATGACGCGCAGAAAAAGAGTGGATATCAGCCACCTTTTTCATAAAGTTCAATACGTCAGACGAGTTTACGACCTAGATGATTATTTAGTGAGCATAATCTCTTGGGGAAAACGGAAAAAATTAAGCTTGGGGGAAATGGTTTATTTCGGCCGTTCCCTCTATCCTGATTATTCCGCTACCAGAACGGCTGATGGCATTGAATTTATTGGCGTCCTTATCAGCCAAAATTTAAATGACCCTTTTGCTCCTTGTGTAAGCATTACCGCTGAACAAAAAGTAGAAGCGCGAAATCTTTGGCAATTTTTGCCAAAATATTTAGAACTCGCCGAGGCGATTAAAGAAACTTAAAAAAATACGGTTAATGAGACCGTAACGGGAAACGTTAGTTTTGAGGCCGTTCCAGAGGGAGCGGCCTTTTTTATTTCTTTTTTAATATTTCCCCTTTGTCTTAGCTCTTAATCCCGCCTTCCGGCCGCGATTAGCAAAACGATGGGCCTCTTCGCGTAACTTTAATAAAGTAGCTTTAATATTTTCGGCGAGTTCGCGCTGTTCTTTTTTAGTCTTTACGCTAAAAACCAACTTATCGCCGCCGAATTTAGAAATCCCAACCATCTGGGCACTAATATTTAATTTAGCCAGTTCACGCGTTAAAAAACTAATTTGCGGCGAACCACCATCAATCATAATTAAATCAGGGAGCGGCCATTCTAAATGCTTAAAGCGCCTAGTTAAAACTTCTAACAAAGCCCGTTCGTCATCGCCTCCGGGCGCGTCTTTGATTTTAAATAAACGGTACTCAGAAGTATTAGCTTCCCCATTTTCAAAAACCACCATTGAACCATAGCTTTCCTTACCGGAGTGATGCGAGATATCATAGCCCTCAAGACGGCTTATTTTTCTTTCATTTAAATCTTCATCGCGCGTTAAGAGCGAAACATCTTGCAAATGCTGGAGTGCTTTGGCTTGTTCGGGATTAGCTTTTTTAAGTTTAAGCATTAAACGCTTTTTCTCGCCTTTTAGGAGCAGAATAATATTATCAATATTCTTTTTGTATTCACGGGCACTAATTTTGTCGGCGCAAGCTCCGGGACAAAGTCCAATTTGATAGTCAAAACAAGCCCGGCCGCTATTCGGCTTGCAAGTCCCATACGGAAAGATGCGACGAATTAAACGCAAGGCATTTTGTAAGAGATAATATGATTGATAGGGGCCGAATACTTGAGCGGTTCCTGCGGGAAACTTTTTTAACTCATGCCCGCGGATAATAAGCGGACGCGTAAAATCTTTTTTTGGAATGACAACATAAATAAAGGAACGGTCATCGCGGTCAACAATATTATATTTAGGCCAATATTTTTTAATATTAGTTGCCTCTAAAATTATGGCTTCCAGTAGAGTTTCGGTTTCTTCATAACGGATATTATGCGCCGCGGCCACCATTTCCGCGATGCGCGAGCTGATTCCTTTTTGAAAATATTGGCTTAGGCGGGCCTTTAAGCTCGTAGCCCGGCCGACATATAAAACTGTTCCCTTTTTATTCAACCAAAAATAGACCCCGGGCTTCTTGGGGGCGGATTTAGCAACGGTGGATAAATCTCTTGACATAAAAATAAAAAGGATTAATATGCTTAATATAGTTCGCCCACAAATAGTGGGTTTGCAAATTCAACAACCGGATAAAACCGGAAAATCGCTGCGACGACTTCGTGGAGGCATACTCGAGCAAGTTAATTCTTGCATTAATCGTAACGCCCTCCAAGCGACTCAAGTCAAGTAGCATTGCACCCTAGCAACAAACGTCTGCTCACGAAAGTTGGGCATTAATGGTTATAAGGTTTCTTAATTAATGAAATTCTTGTTCAAATAACCAATCCTAAGACCGCTGTTGCTAGGGTCTTTTTTTATTTAAAAGACCAAATTACTTTTTTAAATAAGGCTTTAAATACTTGCCAGTCTCCGATTCCGGTTCCCTAACAATATCTTCCGGCGCACCCGCGGCTACTAAGCGTCCGCCTTTTTCACCGCCATCGGGCCCTAAATCAATAATATAATCCATAGACTTAAGCATATGCATATTATGCTCAATAACTAACACCGAATTCCCCTTCTCCACTAACTTATTCAAAACGGTAAGTAACATATCAATATCATAATAATGCAAACCGGTTGTCGGTTCATCCAATAAATACAGAGTACGCTTGCCTAAGGTATGGGTTAGCTCTTTAGCAATTTTAATTCTCTGCGCCTCACCGCCGGATAAGGTGGTCGCGCTTTGGCCGATTTTAATATAACCCAAACCGACCGACTGTAAAACTTTTAATTTTTCGGTGATATAGTAATTGCCGTCAAAATGCTCAACTGCCTCATCAATCGTCATATCCAATACCTGGGCGATGTTCTTATCTTTATATTTAACTTGCAGAGTTTCGCGATTAAATCTTTTACCACGGCAAACCTCACATTCCACTAAAACTGGAGGCAAAAAATGCATTTCAATTAAATTTGCACCTGCTCCTTCGCAAGCTTCACAGCGTCCGCCCGGACGATTAAAGGAAAAACGGCCAATACCATAACCGCGTTCTCTGGCTTCCGGTAAACCGGCAAAGAAATCGCGAATCGGCGTAAAGATACCGGTGTAAGTAGCGGGATTAGAGCGCGGAGTGCGGCCAATCGGCGATTGGTCAATCACAACTACCTTGCTGATATAATCAGTGCCCTTAATTTCTTTAACATCTTCCATTTTGGCGCGACCACCGGGACGCGCTTTAATATGAGAAACGTTTTTATATAACACATCGTAAAGAAAGGATGACTTTCCACTCCCAGAAACACCGCTGATACCGACTAAGCGTCCGAGTGGGATTTCTACGGTGATATTTTTTAAATTATTAGCCGTCGCGCCGATAATCTTCAAGGAGCCGTGATTTTGCTCGCGTCTTTTATTAGGCAGGCTAATTTCTCGATGACCGTTTAAATATTGCAAAGTCAAGGACTTTTTGGTGGCCGTCTTATCTTTACCGTCCAAAAGTGCCTTAACCTCACCCGCGGCCATAACTTCACCGCCGTGAACACCAGCCAAAGGTCCTAAATCAACCAAATAATCCGCTGCTAGAATGGTTTTTTCATCATGCTCCACAATAATTACCGTATTATCCTTATCGCGTAATTTTTTCAAAGTATCAATCAGTTTTTCAGTGTCGCGTTCGTGCAGGCCGATTGTCGGTTCATCAAGAACATACAAAGTTCTCGATAAATGGGAACTGATTTGTGAAGATAAACGGATGCGCTGAGCCTCACCACCGGATAAGGTATGGGCTTCACGCTCTAAACTTAAATAATCCAGACCGACTTTAAGCAAAAACTCCAAGCGGCTAATAATCTGGACAACCACGTTCTCCGCAATCGCCAGCTCCCGCTTGGTCATTTTTTCATAATAACTATTGAAAAACTTTAAGGTTTTATCAAGCGGCAACTTAGCGACTTCAGCAATATTCTTGTTAGCAACTCTAACGGACAAACCTTCCGGTTTTAAGCGTGCGCCCTTACAAGTCTCGCATTTTTCTTCGCCAAAAAAATTCTTTTTGCCTAGTCCCGCGCATTCCGGACAAGCCCCAGCCGGCGAATTAAAAGAAAACAAGCGCGGCTCAACTTCCGGAAAAGAAAAATTATCATTCGGGCAAGTCCAATTGGAAGATAGCAGAAATTCCTGTTTTTCATATTTAGCGACCACTAAGCCCTTGCTGTATTCCATGGCTTTTTCTACCGCTTCAAATAAGCGGGATTGGTCATCAAGCATTACTTTATCAATCACAACATCAATATCATGATTTTGTTTGGAGGCTAACTTTATTTTTTCTCGGAGCGAGTGAATTTTTCCGTCTACCCGTGCTTCCGCATAGCCTAAACCTAAATAATTGTATAAAAGCTGATAATATTCACCTTTACGATTGCGAATAACCGGCGACATAATAGTCACATATTTTTCCTGAGAATCTTGGCCGCGGTTAATAATAATGTCCACCATTTCTTCGGTCGTCAGTTTTTCAATTTTATGGCCGCAAAGCGGACAATGCACATCGCCTACGCGCGCGTATAAAACCCGTAAATAATCATAGATGTCGGTTAAAGTCCCGACCGTGGACCGCGGATTATGAGATAAGGCTTTTTGATCAATAGCAATTGCCGGTGCTAAACCGATAATTTCATCCACATCGGCCGGTTTTTTCTGGCCCAAGAATTGACGCATATAGGGGGATAAGGATTCAACATATTGTCTTTGCCCTTCGGCAAAAATCGTATCAAAAGCCAGCGACGATTTGCCACTTCCCGAAACGCCGGAAATTACCGTTAATTTATTATGCGGTATTTCCAAATTAATATTTTTCAAATTATGCATCCGCGCGCCGCGGATTATCATTTTTCCTTTATCTGACATATATAAACAATTTCAATTTATTTAAAAATTTTTCCCTCTTTATACCTTTCAATCATCAGCTCTGTGCCTTCAAAAAGCGGCTTTGGTAAATTATCCAAATCAAACCAGCGCCACTCAGCAAATTTTTTAGGCTCTTTAGTCTTCGGAATTCCCTGAGATTTATTAGCCAGAAATCCTAGGCCAACATAATGCTTGCCTTTATCGATTGAACGTAATTCATCTTGAACTGAAATTAATTCTAACTCAGAAACCACGAGACCAGTTTCTTCTAGGGCCTCTCTAGCCGCTCCATCAATTAGTTTTTCTCCGAACTCTAAATGCCCACCTGGAAAACACCAAGTTCCTTGACCATGAGGAGATTTTCGCAAACCCAGCAAGACTTGATTTTCGTCATTCTTAATCATTACCCCTAGGCCGACCTTTGGTCGATTTTCAATATTTTCCATATTATTTTAGGCTTTATTTTCTTGATTATTATCCTTATTGTAATTCCATCCAGGATGACGATAGTTTTCACTATTATTTTCGGCAATTTCATTAAATATAATCTTAAAATACTCAGGCTTAGTGGTGCTAAAAAATTGCCTTGAATCATCTGATAATTTACCTTTTTTATATAAATCTGAAAGTTGGCGATAATGTTCATCAGTGAATTCTTCACCATACTTCTTTATTCCTAATTGTTCCATTTCTAACTCTAAAACTTGTTTGCGCGCATAACGCTCCGGCTGACTTCTAAAATAATTACTTAATACTCTTTTTGTATCCTCTCTTGTATCGCCGTGTGTTTTTTTAAGATACTCTTTAAACTCTGGTTTCTTGAAATCAATTTTTTGACCAGATTTACTCATTAATTTAGCCGCTTTACGGGAATATTCGTCGGCGTCAACTGTTTTATGCCCCAATATTTCATGCTCGACGGTAAATTCATGTTTTTTATGATTCTTGGGCAATATCACCGAGAACCTTTTTTCATCAGTTTCATAGTTAGCATTATTGTCATCAAGAGAATAAGTTCCATGCATAATATTCTGCAGTCTCGTTTGTTGGTGTTCTTTAGCCGCCTGTTCATCGATATCGTATTCCAACATTAATTTTTTAAGATATTCCGGACTTTTTACATGTTCTATTAACGCCTCTATTTTACTATCATAAAATTCAAAGTCCTCTTTATTTTTAGAAAAATTCTCCTTATCAAAATAAACATCGCCTACTTCTTTAACTTTCAAATCAGGATTAACAAGATACTTCTCATAAACGTTTATGAGTTGCTCCTGTTCCTCAATATTATTCCCGTCAGAAAGAAGACTCTTGGCATTATCCAAAGCCAACTTAACTTTTTCGATATTTTCCGCTAAGAGAATATCAGGATTTTCTTGTTTTTCTCTTAATTCGCCGCTAACATCTTTTTTGTTAGATAAATCATACATTTTAGGCGAATTACGGTCTAACATCCATTCATCATTTTTTGGCATTTTTTCTGACTGCGCCTGAACCTTTTCCGCTCCTAAAACTATGCTGGCACCAATGCCAACGGCGAGCGTGCCAATTTTAGCCGCTTTTTTAACATCCTCCTGCCCTTTTTTGAAAAATGATTCAAACTTAAACATATTTAATATTTTAAAAACGGATTTGGACCAGCAAAAGTGATTAGCGGTGTGTGATGGTTAATAATATCATTCGGAACGCCATATTTTTTATTATACAAGGTATCGGCGGCACAAAATAACGCCTCAGAATAATCAAAACCCAATTTAGCGCTCACGGCTTTTACTATTTCCTCCGATTGGCCTTCAACTTCCACATAGGGTTCTAGATAGGGCCATTCATCAATGGTAATTTCGGTATTATCCAGAGTCCAAAGTTCGCGGCGACTTTCTTGAAAGGCTTTCTGCTTGGCGCCGACTGATTCTAAAAACATGATGCCTTCCGCAAAATTATCAATTTTTAATTGAATTTCTTTTTGATTTTCTATTTTATCGCCGTCGACAACTTTTAGACTCATCGTTATTTTATCGCCTTCGTCACGGACTCTAAGCCAAGCACCGGGAATTTCATGACCGACCGGTAATTCAAAAACAACGCGTTTCATTAAAAACTCCGCTTTAATAAGCTGAGCACCGGCGGCTTTTAAACGCGCGCGCATCTCGCCCTTATCAATATTAATAAAAGTTGCTTCGTATTCAATGTTCATATTCTAAGCTTTATTTTCTTTATTTAAATTATTCTCCGGCGCTAGATTATTTTCGGCAATTTCGTTAAAAATTGTTTCTAAATATTCCGGTTTTACTATTTCTAAAAAATGTTTTGCTGAATCCGAAAGCTTATTCTGCTTTTTAAATTCATTAAGAATTGCTATATGCTCTAAACTAAACTTTTCGCCATATTTTTTAATTCCCAAATTTTCCATCTCCATTTCCAAATTCTTTTTGCGGGCATACATCTCACTAACATTAGAAAAATAATTAGTTAACTCAGCAAACACATCTTTAGTTCTTTCGGGCGTACTTATATTAAATTTTTCGGCCTTAGCATAATTTAGCAGAAATTCTGGGTTATCACGGTAAGCCTCTTTAAATGTTTGTTGGGCTTTATTAGATAGACCAAATTCAGCAAAAGTGGCTTTATGTCCCAAGACTTCATGAGTAATTATTTCGTCCTTATTTTTAGCGCCCTCCTCTAAAGAAACTTTGGCGGAATTCTTTTTAATGCCACCATCTACCTCATAGCGCCAATTAAAATTACTATCGCCTTGGACCAAGGAATAATCTCCGGACTTAACAGCGTCAACCCTGGCTTCCTGTATTTTTTTAGCCTCTTCTATAGAGCACTCATATTCCCGAGACAATTTTTCTAAATATTCGGAACCCGCAACATGATTAATTAATTTCTCAAAAATCTTATCATATTCTGCCCTAGCATCTTCATAAGACTTAATGTCCGCTCCTCTTTCAGCTAAAGTTTTTTGCAAGTTTTCCTCAGCCTCCTTTAAATCTACCTGAAAACTTTTTTTAATTTCTGCTCCCCTAACTGAATCTGGAGTTAAAAAAAATGTCTCATCAGTCAAAATTTCTTTATAATTTTTAATGCTTGTTTCTAAAATCCTAACTTTTTGCTCATTAAACTCAGCGGGGTTATACCCTTTTTCTTTATTAAAATATTCTTGAAAGTTATAATTTTGCTCGCTAGTAGCCGCGGACTCTGTTTTATTAGACTCCGCTTCAATATCAATTTTATTATTACGAACCGTGTCTTGCGCCTCAACCTTTTCCGCCCCTAAAACGACGCCAGCGCCAATGCCAACGGCAAGCGTGCCAATTTTAGCCGCTTTTTTAACATCTTCCTGCCCCTTTTTAAAAAATGAATCAAATTTAAACATATTCTTATTCCTCCGCCACATCCAAGAAGCCTTCAATCTTCTTGTAAATGTTAATCGGGGTAATATTATGCTCTTTATTATACTTTAATTGTTTTTTGCGGCGTCTTTCAGCTTCATTAATTGCTCGTTTCATTGATTCAGTTTTTTTGTCGGCGTAAAGAATAATCTTACCCTTAACATTTCTGGCCGCTCGGCCCATGGTTTGCATTAGCGAAGTCTGACTGCGCAAAAATCCTTCTCTATCGGCGTCTAAAATGGCAACAAGAGTTACTTCCGGCAAATCCAAACCTTCGCGCAATAAATTAACGCCGATTAAAACGTCAAAGGCTCCTTCGCGAAAATTCTTTAAGATTTCGGTGCGTTCAAAGGTTTTGATGTCGCTATGGAGATAATTGGAGCGAAACCCTTGACCATTTAAATAAGTATTTAAATCTTCGGCCTGTTTTTTAGTCAGAGTATTAATAATCGCCCGCTCGCCCAGTCTGGCAATTTCCCGAATCTCCTCCATCACGTCATTTATCTGACTATAATTGGTTTCTTTATTAAACACTGGTCTAATTTCAATCTCCGGGTCAATCAGTCCGGTCGGTCGGATAACTTGCTCCACGATTTGTTCGGACTTTTTCATTTCAAAATCGCCCGGAGTAGCGGTGGTAAAAATAGTTTGGCCGATACGTGCTTCAAATTCGTTAAACTTTAAAGGGCGATTATCTAAAGCCGAGGGCAAGCGCCAACCATATTGAGTTAAAGTCTTTTTGCGCGCCTGATCACCATTATACATGCCTCTAATTTGTGGGATGGCGATATGGGATTCATCAACAACCAATAAAAAATCTGCTTTCCCCTCTTTCCAGGGAAAATAGGCCAGCAAGGAATCAGGCGCTTCACCGGTCAATTTACCGGTTAGGTGTCGCGAATAATTTTCAATGCCATGGCAGTAACCGAGACTGTGGAGCATTTCAATATCATATTTAGTTCGACGCTCCAAACGTTCAGCTTCTAATAATAGGCCTTCTTTTTTAAAATAGGCTAAGCGGTCCTTTAATTCCGCTTGAATATTTTTAATTGCCCCTTCAATTTGCGGGCCGGTAGAAACAAAGTGTTTGGGCGGGAAAATAACAATTTCTTCCAGATTTTCCAAAATATTTTTAGTCGTGTTATCAATAATCGTTAATTCGGAAATAATTTGGTCTTTTAATTCTAAACGATAAACGATGTTTTCCGACTTCGGGCGGATTTCAAAGATATCTCCCCGAACCCGAAACTGGCCGCGTTCTACATTTCCGCTTACCCGTTCAAACTGAATCTTAATCAACTGTTTAATTAAATCGGTACGTACCATCGGCTTCCCTGTTTCTAAAACTAAACTAGCTTCTAAATAAGAAGACGGGACACCAAGATTATAAATACAAGAAACCGAAGCCACAATAATCACATCGCGGCGAGAAACGAGCGCCGAAGTCGCCCCGTGGCGCAGACGGTCTATCTCTTGGTTAATCATCGCCTCCTTATCTATATAAGTATCGGTTATTGGCAAATAGGCTTCCGGCTGATAGTAATCATAATAGGAAACAAAGTAATGAACGGCATTATCCGGAAAAAAATTCTTATATTCACGATACAGCTGCGCCGCTAAAGCTTTATTGGGAGCAATTACTAGAACTGGCTTATCTTGCCCGGCAATAATATTGGCCACCGTAAAGGTCTTGCCGCTACCGGTCACGCCTAAAAGCGTCTGATAATTAAATCCAGACGCTAAACCAGTCTCCAGCTTCTTAATCGCTTCCGGCTGGTCGCCGGCGGGCAAAAAATCAGACTTTAATTTGAACAATTTTTCCATAAATAAAGCGCAAAAATAGTTCTAAAATTAATTAAAACTATATCATAGAAAGCTAAAAAATAAAAGATTAAAAGCTTAAGCTCTTCGAACAGCTAAAAATCCTTGTCGCCGGAGCTAATTTAATGCTAAAATAATAATAACAAAGTATAGACAACAAACATGAAAAACAATTTTTTAAAAAAACTTAAGCAACGTCAATTAAAGTTTTTATTTTTGACGGGCTTATTTTTTAGCTTTCTATTATTCACCGGCACGCAGGACTCTCAAGCGCAGACAGCAAACGGGTCTGATAGCAACGACGCGATTGCGGTACGCATCGTTGAAAATCCCAATCATTACAGCAGCGCGCGCTGGTATCAACTGCAAAACTTCCAAGGCTCACCGCAAACCCTTCAGGTTGATGGCTATGAAGCCATTAGAAACGGCCGCACCGTTTATGTGAACGCGGCCAACGTTGTTGATTCCAATAACGACGGGACACCGGATGCTTTCTATACCAATATCTTCATTATCTCCTATACCGAAAGCCAAAGAGCCGATACGCCGGATATTTTTGGACAACTCCTAAAAAACTTTAAATTCAATACTAATTTCTTTGAGCTCGGCGCCTGTAGCACAAGCACCGATAAATCTTGCTTAACTAACAAAGATTGCCCGGCAACGGAATATTGCAACAGCCAAAAATCAAAAGTAGTAAGAGATGTTAAACGTTTGGCGGATTTAACGGAAATGCAAACTTACCTAAACGTTTATAAACAAAAAAACGGCGTTTACCCAAGTGAAGTAGCAGGAACTTATATCGCCAGCAAAACTCTATCTAATTGGCCGAGTTGGCAAGAAAGCTTTGCTAAAGATTTAGGCACAGTTTTACCGGTTGATCCAATTAATGAAATGGGTGAGTGCCCTGGCTATGACCCGACTACTTGTTGGAGCTCAAGCACTAAAGCTTTTGCCACTGATATTTCCCAAGCAGTTTTACCTTCCGGCAGTCATGTTTATGTTTATTTAGGCAATATTCAGGGGGCGACCGCGAGATACTGCGCGCAAATGGAAAGCGGTTATGCTAACTTGCAAAACTTCAATTGTTTTAGCGACCGAAGACCCAATAACCAACCGATGATTAAAGATGTAGCTCTTTATGGCTGGCCTAAAAAGGAATTTAACGGCTATGTAAGCGTCTTTGATGCTGACGGCGATCCGCTTAAATTAACTATTGAATTAGCTTCCCCAGCGCCCAATGTCTGGCTATTAGAAAAATGGGGCGGCTTTGCCTCTTCCACAATTACTGCCCTGCCTAGCAAGGGGCAAATGAAAATTTATGTGCCGATTACCGGGAATGCTAAGGCTCCCGGTTATTACAAGGTGCGCTTGAATCTAGACGACCAGCAAGGAGCGTCTAATAGCATCTTTTCACAAATTTACGATTTAACAGTCCAGCCCTTAACTAGCAGTTTAAGCAAAACTAGCAAAACAGTAACTATCGGTCAGACTGACTCGGCCGCCATCAGCGGTACCGATTCTAACGGCGATGCAATTACTAATGTTGCTTTTGAAAGCGCCACCTATAATAGCAGCCAGATAAGTCAAACTGTATTTACTAATAGTGGCTTTACAATTTCCGGAGCGACCTTGCAAGAAAGTTTTAGATCCGCTCAGAAAACCGGTGTTTATGTCATTAATGTTTCGGCCACTGACAGCGTAGCGGCCGGCGGCAAAATATTTTCTAATTTTACCTATACTATTGTTAATAAACCACCATCTTTCAAAAGCCTAGTTGCGACCTTCTCTAACAACACAACTAAAACTTGCGCTCCGGGAGAAACCTGTTATGTTTCAATTGATAATGGCGAAGCGGCTACCGTTAGAGTTACTGGCGAAGACCCGGACGGACACGCGCTCAGCTATTCTTTGGTGGATAATTTCGGCGGCAAATTAAGCATTAACTCCTCAACCGGGGTAATTAGCGGCTTACAAAATTTAAGTTATCAAGAATTACAGGACCAGGTTTTTAATATTGAGGTAAAAATTTCCGACGCCTACTGCCCTAATTCCAGTCCGGCCGAATGCTCATCAAATTATTCTTTCAGCCTTAAAGTTTTAAAATATTGTTCCGTTAATTTACCAGGCTCAACTCTTTACAAAGAACTTCAACAAACTGTAACCGTTTCCAATTCTGGCGACAATTTAAATACCGGCCTATTTTTAAGCGATTGTTCGGAAATTGGAACCAGCTCCATGGATGTAAAATTTGTCGGCGAAGCTCATAGCCAGGCCATTGTTTTGGTTAGCGATTTGTCAAAAAGTATGGACGCTAACATTACTATTGACGGTGTTTCGCAACCGGCAGTCACCCGCTTAAAGAGCGCTTTAACTAAAACCACTACTGGCTTTTTAGATAGCGTCTATGGAATTGCCTCTACCTGGCCGGCGCAATATTTTATTAAAGTCGGCTTAATCGCTTATAACACCGGAGTAGTCAGCAGCCAACCTTTAACCGATCTCATTACAACCGGCAGTTTAAGTAACTTAAAAAATATAATTAATAACTACACCACTTATTACCAGACAAACACCTTAGCGGCTTTAAATGCCGCTGAAACAACTTTAGCTGGCATCACTGATCCGAGCACGGAAAAAATTGTTATTTTAATGAGTGACGGTATTCCGGGAATTGATGGTTATTCAATTAAAAATCCTTACTGCTATACTCCAACGGAATGCGCCGATGATCTTCCTGCTTGTCCGTCCGGGCAATATCAAATCGGCTGCACTACTTCATATTGTTATACCCCAAGCTGTTCCTGTGGTGGCACTTGGCCGAATTGCGACTCTCAAGCTTCTTGCCCTAGTGGCTATATTCAGGGAGGGTGTACGGTTGACGATTGTTATCTTGACACCAACCACTCTGTTTTCAATCCTTTCCAAAAATTTAGACAATTTTTTACTAAACTAAAAGCTAAACCGGCAAAGGCGACAACCGTCGGAAATGAATGTATCTACAAGAGCTGCGCCCAGGTCTTCCCCAACTTTTCTTGTCCAAGCAATCAACAAATGAGCTGTTCATATTATTGGGAATTAAATTGCGATTTAACGCCGGATGTGGATAAACAAGCCAACATTATCAAAAGCCAGGGTATCTCTCTGTACACGATTTATTATGATACCAGCGGCACTTCAACCCCCAAACAAAGAATGTGTAATTGGTCCAGTAATAACGGCGTTGATTGTGATAATAATACCTACGCCTTCGCCGGTTCCGATATTGATACGATGATTAAAAAGGTTTTAGGCAGAATTGTTACCAAACCAAAGGATGTTACTGTGGGTAATTCGATAATTCTGGATGAGGACACCGCTTCAACCACCAGTTTTGTAAGCGGCGCTTTAGTCGGCGGTTTAAGCTGCGGCGCAATTACGCCGACGGTCACCTTTAGCAACAATGGTTATTTGGAATTTTCAAATATAAAATTAAATTATTGCCCAGCTAAACTTCATCCTTAATATGAATAAAAACTATTGGTACTTTCTCTCCATCATTCTTTTCTTGGCGCTCGGACTGGCCGGATTTTTAATCTATCAAAAATCTCTGGAAAGTCTCCCGGCTGATCCCGGCATTGATAACATTAAGCAAGCGACCCCGGCGGAGATTGAACAAGCGCAAGACAAGCTGGAAAAAGACCAGGCGGCTTTTAGCAAGGCTCAAGCCGATAATAATTTAGAATTATGCAAGACAATCGCTAATTCTGACCTGCAAAAGAACTGCAACGCCCAAATTCAATTCCATAACGCCTTTGCTTCGCAAAAAATAAACGACTGCGAAAAAATAGATGACCGGATGTTTAAAACTAGCTGCGTGGAAAATATGACCGCCGAAGGCACAAGCGCCGGTTGTCAAACATTAAGCGACGACGAATTAAAAAATGTCTGCCTCTCTATCGCCTACTATAATCAAGCTAAAACCGAAAATAAAGCAGAACTTTGCAATGAAATACCAGAACTAATTAGACGCGCGAACTGCCTGTCAGAATTAAAAGATATTGATTTGCATTCTGATGATGACCAGGATGGCTTTGATTTCTTGCAAGAAATTATTAATGGCACCAATCCTAATCTTAAAGACTCAGACGGCGACGGCTATCAAGACGGCTATGAATTCCAGAGCGGCTTTAATCCGGACGGCCAAGGAATTTTAGACCAAAGTATTCCCAACAACATTACTTATTGCCAAACCTTAAAGGATGAAAAAATAAGAGGCATTTGCCTTAAAGAATTTGAAGGCTACCCCTTGGACTTGTTTGATTGCGGCAAGGCTAAAACAAAAGAACTACGCGAGTACTGTTTAAAAAATCCAATTGAATAATAGACTAAAACAAAAAGACCCTCTTTAGTAAAGGGTCTTTTTTTGTTGCGTATGATTATTTAAAACTAACTTCTAATTGCATATCTAGCGCGAGAGCAATTCTGTCCAATAATTTAATAGTAACATTCTGCTGGCCGCTTTCAATTCGAGCAACATTACTTTGTTTAGTCCCAATTTTTTTAGCCAACTCGGCTTGACTTAAGCCCTTTTGCTTGCGGGTTTGTAGAATTTTATATGAGATTTCTAATTGCCTACCATATTCATCAAAAAGACGCTTAGCTTCCGGGTCTTTTAACTCCTCCGCCAGATAATCACTAAATTTAGTTGCTTTAATTATTTTTCCATCTCTACTCATATAATTGCAGATTATTAATTACATCTTGATAATTTCTTTCGGCTTTCAGTATTTCCTTTGGCGGCGTCTTGTTAGTTCGCTTCATAAAAGCGCTTAGCAAAATAATATTTTTATTTACAAAAGAAAAATAAAATATCCGATGATGACTATTATCAAAATCAACCCTTAACTCTCGTATTTTGCCGATAATATGACGACTATACGGCTCATTAAGATATCCATTACTTTTTTCAAGTAAATCAATATATTTATTAATTTTATTTCTAGTTTTTTTATTAAGTGACTTTATATAATCCAGGACTGGCTCTCGACCAGTAAAACTATCTTTATAAAACACAATCTCGTATTTATCATTATATATCATATATGGTATGTTGTCAATTTGAAAATTATGGCTTTATATTAACAAACCACAGATAAACTCCAATTAAAAAAGACCCTCTTTAGTAAAGGGTCTTTTTTTAATAATCCTATTAAACTTAAATCACGGAACCGGTGCGCTGGAAATCTCTAATTATCTTAATCACGATTCCTCGGATTTCTACATTCTTCCTAAATATAGGTTCAAAGGTCGGATTGGCCGGTTGTAATCTGATTCTTCCCTTTTCTTTATAATATCTTTTAAGGGTCGCCTCATTATCATCGATTATCGCCACAGCCGTGTCGCCGTTATCAGCCCAGGACTGTTTTTTAATGATGGCGAAGTCACCATCAAAAATCCCATCGCCAATCATAGAATTTCCCCTTACTCTCAAAGCGTATAAATCGCCGTCCTGGAAGCGTTTGTCCCGAGCAATCTCAATAGCCTCATCAGGCACTTCAATCGCTTCTATCGGCCTTCCAGCGGCAATCACGCCGACCAGAGGAACGGACATAAACTCTTGCTTGGCGTTAAGGGTGACTAGCTCCAAACTGCGAGCGACTCCCTTCACTTTTTTAATAATTCCCTTGTCAATAAGATTCGCGATATGTTCGTGAATCGTGGAAATTGTAGAGACCCCAAACTTATCCTTAATTTCCGTTAAGGACGGCGCATAGCCGTGCTCTTCGCTATAAGAAGCGATGAAGTCACGGATTTCCGCCTGTTTTTTTGTAAGCGTTGTCATATGTTTGTTAATTATAATTATATCTATATTATACCCGAAACTAACCCGAAGCACAAGAGCTAAAAAAATAGCCCTAAATAAAGGCTATTTTCTAAGTATTACTTTAAATATTATTAAGGCTGGGAACGCTTAGAAATATCCATTTTAAACTGTGCTAAATTAATTTTTCCGGAAAACAGCAAGTGAATCAAATGTAAAATATGATAATCTTCAATCTTGGTAATGAGCGGTAAAGCGGTGATAGTTTTTAAGCCCTCAATTGTCTTTTTTTCCGCTTTCATCTTTTGCTCGGCCTCCTCAAGACTCCATCCCTGCCCGATTAAAATTCCAAATTCCTTATTCCTGGTTTTCCCGGTACAGCTCACCCAAAGATCATTACCCCAACATTGGCTGCCTAAAGAAAAAGTTTTAGCCTGTGCGCCGAATTGTTGAATCGCTATTTTTTCCACTTCCGCGGCGGCTCGAGAAATAATCCGCGTCTCCACGCTATAGGGCAAACCCAGGCCGTTAGTAATGCCAGCTAAAATAGAAATAACATTTTTAAAAGCAGCGGCACATTCTACACCCGCCACATCGTCTGTCGGATAAATAAAAAGATGTTCCGAGGCAAAGATGGCCGCCAGTTCCGGTAACAGGTCTTGATTCTGGCAAGCCAGGCTAGCGCCCAAGGGGCCGTGATTCAGCAAATCACTGGCAATCATCCCGCCAGAAAGCATCGCGTAATTATAAGTTTTGCCGGCTAATTTTTCAGCCACAATTTCAGAAATCCGCAGGCCAGTTTGGCTATGAAAAGCCTTGGAGGTATTAACCAAAATTAAAGGCTTGGTAATAAAAGGAGAAATTTCTTCTAAAACAGCGCCGATTGAATCAGAAGTTACAGATAAAATTAAAACATCGCAATCGGCTAAAAGCGCCTGAGAGCTTTGTTCAATTAGCGGGCGCTGGCTGATTTCCACCGGCTGGAATAGAGTTAGATGTTGTCTGGTATTATCTAAATGCGCACTGAGTAGCGGGTTGCGGTCGTAAGCGCTGAGCGAAAATTCGGCTGATTCTTTGCGGTCCAGATGCTTCAGAATGGCATAGCCAAAATTGCCGATGCCATAGATAGAAACTTTTTTCATATCTTATTATTTTAGATAAAAAATATGAAAAAGGCAATTTCCGATAAATTAACCGAAAATCGTGTCTTGCTTCTAAAAAATTTACATGTTATAATAATTGTACAATTGGCCTTGGTTATTTTTATAGCCTTGGCTCCGAGGACTCCCGCAAGGGGGTCCGTTTTTGTATATCCAAAATCATAGCAATCAAGCGATAAACTCCCGCTAAACAAAATAAAAAAAGCCCTCAATTTCTTGAGAGCTTTTTTAGAAAGAGCGAGGACCGAATTATTTTCCGGAAAGCAAAGCGTTTTTAAGCGAGTTAAGACGCGAATCGCTATGTTCCCAGAGAGTGCCGGAAAGCATTAAAATTAGGCCGCAAATTAAGGCTGGCAAAGAACAGGCGAAATTAAAGATGCCAGGAAATAAATGACCGACATTAAAAGCGAAACTTAAAAGCCAGTTCCCTAACCAGACCACAAAGACAATTACCAGCGCCAAACCGGTATAGAACAAAAAGTAGGCGGCGGTCATTGAATGTTTCCGATGCAGAAACAAAAATTTCATAATGATAATCAGATAATAAGTTCCGATTAACATCATAAAACTCGTACTCATTCGTGGATTAGTTTCAGAGAACATATCCACAAACACGAAAGACATTAAGGCCAAAAGACTGTTCATAAAGAACTTTGCTGGGCTAAAAGGTTGTTTTGCCATGACTATATGTTTTTTAGTTGTTAATGAAAGAAAATTAAATATAATTATCCTCTAATCTAGCACTAAAAAAAGTTCGGGTCAATTAGGGCTCCCGGGGAGCAAAAACAATACTTCAATAATAGATTAAACGCGCAATAACAAAGGCCTCTACATAACAAAAACCCCTCTCCGAAGAGAGGGGTTTTTCAGTTATATAATTTTACAATTATTAAACTGTTCAATAACTTTTACCTAAAGATTTAGTTAGCAGTTAAAGTCTGAGAATCTGTAGGTAGAGTCTTGACTAAATAACCACCAGTCCAATCAGTGGTAGTCAAAGAGTGGCTAGCAGCACTTTGATCAGACCAGATAAGGTTATTACCGTCAGCAAATGCTAATGCATAAGTTGTATTAGCTAAGTAGCCGTCAGAAGCAATGCTTGTGCTTACAAAGCTATTGCTAGCAATGGTTCCGCCAATAGTAGCCTTAAGAGTATAAGTCTTAGAGCCACTTACGCTTTGCTCTGAAGTTGGGACAAAGGAGACGTGGCCAAGAGTGGCTGTTCCTCCTAAGTCATCGATAGATGCAGTTCCAGCAACTTCAACTCCATTTTCGTCATAGAGTTTAGCGGTTGCAACAGTAACTGCAGCTGTCTTACTAACTGTGAAATTGATTTGGTTCCAACCAATAGCAGAAGCACCTGAAGTTACAGAGAACTTAGCTAAGGTTTGAGTACCAGCAGTTAACACAGCAGTAGGTAATGTTTGATTGGTTACAGTCGGAATTGACTTGTAAACATAGATAGCACTACCAGCTACATCGGTAGCGTCAGCGGTTTCAGTACCTTGAGAATTATTAGCCTTGAAAGAATCAAGAGTGGCGGTTACAGCCGCTCCGGAGCTTCCAGTGCTTGAATTAATATCACCAATGGTAGCAGAAACAGTTAATACCTTAGTAGCATCAATGCCAACTGGCAAGGTAAGACCTGTGAAGGTTGCCTTATAAATTGTGCCATCAAAAACTACTGGAGCTGAAGCAACAACGGTAGCACCATCCTTTAAGGATACGCTAGTGATGTTGGAAGCTGCAGCTGAACCGGAGAATTTAACAACTGCTTCAGTTAAAGTATAGCTGTCATTAGTGGTTGTAAGTTTGTATGCAGCTAAGTCGTTTGTAGAATTAGCAACAACCAACTTGCTAGATGGAGTTGAGGCATCAAGAGCAGAAGCAATACTGCCAGTAGCAGCAGTGATGGTCTGACCAGCTAAAACTGAACCACTACCAGTAGTTACAGTTTGAGATGAACCAGAGGTGGTGCCAGTGACAAGCAAGGAAGCAATCATGGTGTCGTTGCTACCAGAAACGGTAAAGGTAGAAACATTTCCGTAAACTTCAATAACCATGTTGTCATTCTTTCCTAATACTTCAGAAACTGACCAAGTGTTTCCTGTTGCGGAAACAGTTGATTTTACTGAAGAAGTCTTTGAACCATATTTTAGATAAACATCATTCAAGTTAGTAGCTGCCCACTGATCAGCACCAGTGAAATCTACTTGGAAAGAATTAATGTTTACGTTTTCAATATTATTACCAGACAATACGAATGAACCTAACTTATAAGCAGTGGCCGGGATAACAGCATTTTGATTGCCGTAAGTAACTTGCTTTGACAAAGAAACGCTACCAATCTTAACGGTTAAAGCGTTGCCATCTACGTTAGCAGAAGGAACGTTAATGTAACCAAGAGAAGTTAATCTCTGAGCACCGTTAGTGTAGGTAATAATGCGTGAAGTCAAAGTGTCATCAGCAGCGACATCATTTGTGCCGTCGCCATCATAGATATCAGCTTTAATTTCAACAATCACTGGAGTTCCAGGATTTACAACTAAAGCAGAACCTAAACTGAAATCAACATAACCTTGAGTAGAGTCGGTGGTTGCAGGAATAGCAGCAGTGCTACCAATTTGAGAACCATTAGCATAAACAGCACCATTGCGTAAAGTGAAGGCAGTATCGCTATCACTTTCAACAACAGCAACTCTCAAAGTTTCAACCTTAACGCTTTCTCCATAAGCCTTGAATTCAAACTTACCAAGACTTACACCAGAAGCATCTTTTGTTACATTACCAGTAGCTGAGTCTGACTTCTTAGTTACAGTCAAAGAACCGGAGTTAATTGACATGGTTCCAGAAGTAGCAGGCATAGCAGAAACAGTAACATAAGCTCCATATTGAGTGTCTTTAACAGCAATATCAGTAGCTCTCTGTAAAGAGAAAGAATAGTTCTTGGAAGAACCATTAACTACATCAGCACGAACTTCTAATATTCTGCTGCCAGTATTTAACATGACAGGAGCGCTAGAGAAATCAAATGTAATATAGTTATCGCTACCTAATTGTAGAGTTGAACCATGTTGAACACCATCAACAAAGAACTTCAAATTAGCTAAATCAGTTTGGCTGATAGAACCAATTTGGCGCAAAGTTACTCTTTCAAGATTAACTTCGCGAGTTCCAACTGAAACTGTGTTTTTCCAAACAGCAAGTTCAGTTTGGCCAGCATCTACAGAAGATGTTGTCGGATAAGTAGTGCCATTCATAGCAACAGTTGCTAATGAAGCGCTAGATACAGACATCATATTCCCAGACATTGGGAAAGCACCACTAACAGTAGCGCCTCCAGCCATAACATCGGCAGCAGCATTAATTGCTACAGCAACGTTAGAGCCATCGGTAGTTGTGCTAGAAATGTTAGACTTTACAGTAATCTTTTTAGTTGCGCCAGCAGGGATAGTTAATATTCCAGTTGGGTTGCTAAAAGTAATGTAGTTAGAGCTAACAGTAGCATTGTCAGTTAAGCGGTTAGCACCGTCGTAAAGATAAACAGCGGATAATAAAGCGTCTGAAGAAACGCCAGTTCTCTTTATCTTTAAGCTAGTAATCTTAACTTCACCATCGTTAGATGCTGTGAAATTGAAAGATCCTAAATTGGCTAAGGCTTGACCATAGATTAAGGTAGTAGCTGGGGCTGTATCAGCAGATACTGATAACATAACACCAGTTCCGGTGCTCACAACAACACCATGAGAACCACCTTGTGCATCATTAGTTAAACCAGTTTCAGCACCAGTAACGGAAGAACCGCCAGCGGTGATGGTATTGGTGATAGTAATGATGTTGCCCATCGCGAAGCGATTAGCAGTTAAAGCAGCTTCAGAAGCAATAGAACGATAGTTAGTGCCATCGTAGTAATATACGGAAGCGCTATTAGCGTTCTTTACTAAAGAACCGGCTGGAACCATACCATCAGCTAAAGCAGTGCCGATAGTGTAGTTGGTGAAGAAAGAGTCAGCGACATCGACAACTCTCTTGCTCCAGTTGGTGCCATATAAAGCAGCAGCTTGAGCTTCACTTTGAATCTTTCTTAAAACGCCATTTGGTTCAACAGCGTAAACAGAAGGATCAGTTGTAATCTTCACGAGCTTAGTACCCGGTCTCATAGTTACATTGCCACCTAATGGGTAGCTTTGTAATTCAGATGCTGGGATAGTGACAACGCCACTGAAATCAGCATGCCAAGACATAAAGGTAGCTTCATTCGGGAAGACATATCTCTTGCCGTCGGAACCAAGGTAGTAGACAGAGGATAAACCATCCATCTTAATCAAATCACCTGCAGAAGCAGCAGCTGAAGCCGGAGCTACAACTAAACCACTCATTGCGATAACTGATAATACCATTACGCCGACAACTAAGAATTTGCGTAATTTATTCATAAATAATAGTTAATTACTCCCAAACGTCTAAACAATAGTAGTTTAAACGATTCAAGAATAATGATTGTCCAATTTTGGCCTACTCTCTTTTCTTCCCCGCTCTATTTTTGATAAATCAGTCGGAATCCCGCTCCGCCAACCTGTTTAAAGCTTAAGGCGAAGGCCAGCCGATCTCTATAAATAAAGTTCTGCCAGCCGAGCGCGTGTTGCTGCAGGCTGGAGAAAAGCTTAACCGATTTACCAATCATTGATTGGAGTTTCAAAGGTTTGAGCTAAATTGGATATAAGTAAATTTGTAAGGGACAAACCACTCCTTGCGGAGTTCGACCTTGATTTGGTTCGCCAGTCCGTTTTAACGCGGACTTATTAATTTATCTCGCTAGGACGTCCGTGATAGGATGATACTTCCTCCGGTCAGGATCAGCCGCTTGAGAGAGATAAACTAATAAGCACGCGCTAGTGCTTTGTATTTTTATTTGATAATTTCGGTCACTTCGTTTAACTTATCAATTACGCTGTGATAATCTTTGTTGTTGAATGATTCTTTCGCTTCGTCAATCATTTTATCAGCTTCATTAATTTTGGCATCAATACTCACTTCCGCTTCGACTTTAGTTTCAGTTGAGCTTGCTTCGGTCGTAGTCGCTTTGGTTTCAGCCTTAACGCTCGTGCTTGGAGCTATCGTTGTTCGCGCGACCGAAGCTTGATTCGGCTCGGCTTCCTTAATTTGAATTCCCTGTTCGGCTTTATGTTCGGCGGCAATCGAAATTGCCTCATCAGACATTTCTACTTGTTCGCTCACTTCTCCTTCCAACTTCGGTGCTTTGGTCACACCGGAATTTACTATTTTCTTAACGTTATCTATTTCTTCATTAAAGCTATCATTTAATTTAGCAACTTGGTCTTTGTTCTCTTCGTTATTAAAACTTGGGTCAGATAAAACAGCGGAAATATCTTTAGCATGATTAGTGGCAAAATTAACCGCTAACTTATTTTTAGCTTCCGAATTAAAAACCATATTAAGCTTCGCCTTTTCGGAAATAATTCTGGCGATATATAAAGAGTCGTTCGGTTTGGCTTGGCTAAAAAGCTTATGACCAAAAATACTGCTAGCTACCAGAACTAACATAAAAACGCCCAACGCAAAAACGGGCTGGGAAGAAGCCTTTAAGAAACTTTTTAAATTAATGAAGAAGACCTGGCCGCCGGATAATTTATCGGCGCCGGAATTGGAAATTTGGGCCAAAAAAAGTTCCCGATTACTCGCTAACCAGGAGCTATCCGGACTGACGTTTTTTAAGCTATTAAGTTTTGAGATTAAATCTTTATTGGTCATACGCTATAATATACGGAAAAACTACTAAAACGTTACAGTAAATTAAACACCGGGGCTATCCTCGATTAACTCCCTAAGCGCGGTTAAGGCCCGATGCAGCAAAACCCTAACATTTCCGCGGCTTTTTTGACTAATATCGGAGATTTCTTCCAGACTTAAATCGTTAATAAAACGCATAATAATAATTTCCCGATATTCCTCCTTTAAAAACGGCAATTTACTGATAATTCGTTTCAAGTCTTGATCATCATCAATTTTATCAGATTGGCTCATATCAGTCGCGATATCGACCGGATTTTGTTCATCATCAAGCGAAATCGGCTTCTGGCTTCCCCGCTCGCGGTAATAGTCAATAATGGCGTTTCTGGCGACTTTATAGAGCAAAGCACGCAGGGTTTTAGCATCTTCTAAGGTATTTTTTTGGATATGGTCCCAGGTCTTTAAAAAGATAATGGAAGTCAGGTCATTTGCCTCTTCTCGGCTGCCAATTTTAAAATAAACGAAGCGATGAATATCGGCCACATTAGCGTCATAAACCTCAGTAAAAACCTCCTTGTCCCGACTTTTCAGGCGGCTCAGGGTTTGCTTATTCTTAAATTTTTTAACTATATTTGACGGCATTTAATTTCTTTTTTTAGATTATCCCTAATAACAAAAAATAACGGGAAAAACACTTGTCCCGTACACGTTTAATTTATTTTTAATCTGCCCCTATTTTAACACAGCCTTTTTTTAAAAGCAAATGATAATTAGTGACTCACCAGACGACTTTTCCCCTATTTTTCGCAACATATACTACTTCAACTATTACGCCAAAAGGAGCCACAAACTTCAATCCAGGCTCTTGACTTTTAATTTAAAAGGGGTTAAGATTCAAAGACTTAAGTCCAGAAAGTTATGGACTTAAAGCCCTAATTTTAATTTTACCCTTTTATTTATTGGTCGCCTTTTAAGAGCTTTAGTCTACAATATTGTAGACTAAAATATTAAAAACATGGACAAACTTTTAAATATTAAGCAACCGCTTATCTCTTTGAATGAGGTCGCTAATCCGATTTGGGTCTCGGTATCCGAAGCGGCGGCTTTAGGAGGCGTGCAAGGCAAAACCATTAGACGGGCCTTGAAGGACGAAAAAGGAACTTTAATATTTAAGATTGTAAAAGACCGCTACCAAATCGAACTCGGCTCCTTGATTATTTTCTTGCATCGCAACAAGAAGCTGAACAATAAATTGCAAGACTTTGGTTTAGGACAATATGTTAGTGAGTGGAAAGCGTTAGATAATAACGAGCGCTAACTTATTTTTTTAAACCGTTGCCTATAAAAAAGCCTCTCTGACAAGGAGAGGCTTTTTGTTTGTAAATAAAAACCACCTTGGATTCCGTCAAGGCGGTTTTTGTATATGAGAAACTAAAGTTCTCTGGGGATAACTGTTTAAGCTAAATACTAAAGAATAGCATCTTTAGCCGCTTTAGCTAAGCGGAACTTAACAACAGTTTTTGCCGGTATCTTGATGGTCTCGCCCGTTGCTGGGTTGCGACCTTCTCTGGCCTTTCTTTTAACCTTTACTAATTTTCCAAATCCAGGAACGATACATTCACCGTTCTTCTTTACTTCCTTATAAACAACTTCAGTAATGGCATCCATGAAACCACTTACTTGTTTTTTGCTCAACTCTACACTTTCGGCCAAGGCCGCAATCATTTGGGACTTTGTCATTTTGGACATAGTTTTGTAAATGGAACTAATCAAGAAAGCCTTGTTTAAAGCTCTAAAGAAAAGTTCGTTTAATTATATACAATGTTTATAAGGATATTATAGCACACTCTAAAATATATGCCAATAAATACGGGGGATATCTTTATTTTATCTTATAAGTCAGGGTAACTTCCACTTTAACTTCATTTTGTCCGGACTCAATGCTCGGGCTAGAAATCGCTGTATCGGCGCCGGCAACACTCTTCATTTCCAATCTAACATTAGAATAATCCATCATCGGCACATAGCTGGCGGAGCTTTCATAAACCCCAACCAGTTTACCTAATTTAAGGCCGGATTCATTGGCAATCATGCCTGCTTTTTCTTTAGCTTTTTCAATTGCTAAAGTGCGCGCCTGGTTTTTTAAATCATATTCATCATCAATTGTGAAGCCGATATTGCCCACTTGGTTGGCACCTTGCTCGGTAGTTTTGGCAATAATATCACCAATTTTTTCCAAGTCCCGAATCTTCAAAGTTACGTTTTGTGAAACTTGATAGCCAACTAATGTTTGACCGGATTTCTCTGTCCAGTTATAAACTGGGCTTAATTGATAATCAGTAGTTTTAATATCTTTGTCCTCAACTCCCAAATTTTTTACAGCGGCGACAATTGCATTCATTTTTTCCGTGCTATTTTTAGTCGCTTCAGCAGCGGTTTTTTTGACTTCAGTTTTTAAACCAACGGTTAGACTGGCAATGTCTGCTTTAGCATAAACCGTTCCCGAGCCGGTCACGGAAAAGCGATCTTGTGCGTCAACCTTGTTACTAAAATAAAAGGCGCCAACAATAACTGCGCCGACCACAATCATTCCTAGCGTGGCCAAGAATACTTGAGATTTTTTCATAGTGTTTTAATTTAATTAAATAAATTAGTTTTTTTCTCTTATATATTAGACGGGGCTAATAATCTAAAAGTAACAAAGAGGAGTATTTTGGTGGTCGCTAGTGGACTCGAACCACTGGCCTCCGCGATGTGAACGCGGCGCTCTAACCAACTGAGCCAAGCGACCGTTCTGATTGGTGCCCAGAGGGGGATTTGAACCCCCACAGGATTGCTCCTACAGCGTTCTGAACACTGCGTGTCTACCAATTTCACCATCTGGGCTTTTACTATTCTCAAGCTATATCTTAAATTAATTTTTACTTTTCGTCCAATTCGGTTTCCAGGAAGCCAAGAAAGTAGCAATTGGCATTGAAGCCATAACGCCGATACTGCCGACCAGAGTTCTGACAATCTCCGTAGTAACCGATTCTGTATTCAGCGCCCGGCTCATACTCAGCCCAGCTTGTTGATTAATTATCAGGAGTAATAATAAAGGCAAGGCTGCTCCGGCATAAGTTAAAAACAGGGTGTTAACAATTGCGCCCAGATGCGTGTTTCCGACCTTGTAGGCGAGTTTAAAGACCTTCTTCGGGGCTAATTTCGGATTAGCCAGCCGAATGCTGTCCACGGCCTCAATTTGCCCTAAAATGATATCATCAAGCACCCCAATCGCTCCAATTAACATCCCAGCTAAAAGCAATCCCTTAAAATTAATAATCGCGTTGCCGTTTCCCAGCAAAAAGAAGGATTCTTCTTGGGCCATACCCGTGAGCCGCGTTAGGTTACTAAAAATGATAGATAGCAGCAGTGTTAAAATCAAAGATAGAAAAACTGAAAAAATAGCGAGGTGTGATTTTCTATTAAAACCTTCGGTTAAGTAAATGATAAAAAACATCATCATTAAGCCACCAACAAGACTGATTAAAAACGGATCATGGCCATTTAAAATCTGCGGCAAAATAAACTTAATGATAATAAAGAAACTAACGACCAAACTTAAAAGCGCTCTCAAACCTTTAACGCGGCCAACAATTACGACCGTTAATATAAAAATAATGGTCAACCATAAAATCGGGCCACTGCGCACATAATCAACCACATAATAATTTTCTTGCCCGTTCTCATCGTTAAAGGCGTCAATAAAAACGCGGTCTCCAACTTGATAAGTATTGGCATCGCCAACTTCAATCTCGGAAATACCATAATAAACCGCCTCCTGCCCCTTACGGTTGCTATCTAGGGCCTTAAAGCGTAAATTCTGTTGCGTAAACGTGCTGCCGTCTTCCCTGGTTTTCAACTCTTCTTGTTCAACCTTAATGATTTCCGCCTTAAAACTAGCGGCCTGTTCTGCTTGCGCCTGCGCCGAAAATACCGGTACGGCTAAAATAAACAATAAAAAAATAAAGACCCAAAGCTTTTTCATATAAAAAATTCGCTTAGGATTTCTTCATCGCGGCTGATAGGCGGATTTTACTTTTATTATATTTAACCGAGAGAAACAAAAATAAACCGAGCATTCCCATCATCGCAACCGGAGAAAACCAAAATGGAAATTCCATGCCAAAACTTTCTAAAACCATAATCGAACCTAAAATACCAATCGCATACATCGCCCCATTCTTTAAAAACTCAAATTTAGTAATAAAATCTATTCCCCGAATCGTTAATTCGCGGACAACAAAGGCTCCTAAGCCATTACCGATAATAATAAGCGGGATACTCATCGTAAAAGCGAAGGCGCCGATAACGCCATCAATTGAAAATGAGGTATCCAAAACTTCCAAATAAAATATTTTACTCCAAGCGCTCATCGAGGGGTCCATTAATTGCTTCTCTTTTTCTTCGGCGTTCTTTTTAAAACCATCAGTGATAAAGAAAGCCGAGACGCCAATAGTTGCCGCCAAAGCCAAAATGGCGTTTTCTTTTAAGGAAAAATAAACAACACTGGTCGTCACGAGCGAAGCGAGCGCGTAAAACCAAACGCCTTGGCGATGAATAAAGCCCTCAACCATAAAGGCATATTTCTTTTCTTCCAAAAATAACCAAGATAAAAATACTAAAAATAAGTAAATACCGCCGCCCAGGAGCAGGAGCGGTTTGGAATGCTCTAAATAACCCTTTACCTCTTCACTATTAGAAAAAGCGGCTGAAATTACCTGCCCCAAGTTTAAATCCGGATTAGCAATCCAGACAATTAAAAAAGGCAGAACGCCTCTGACAACAAAAACTGCAAATAACAAGCCCCAAAGCAAAAATATCTTACGATATTTTTCCGGCATCGTCTTTAAAACATGAGCATTGACGACGGCGTTGTCCACACTGCTGATAATTTCAAAAATACAAAGCCCAATAACAATGACGAGGATGCTCCAAAACATACTAATTTATTTTATAATTTATTAATTAAAACCTAATATTAGTATAGCACAAGCCTTATTTATATAAAAACCCCGGTTATTCGCCGGGGTTTTGCAATTAACAGAAAATGATTATTTAAGCAGCTGCCGCATAGGGACCGGAAGGAAGATAAGTTCTAGCCTTTAATTCTTGGTCAATCATATAAATAACCGAGCCTTCATGACCGGCTAAATTCAATTTATCCAGGATTTCAATCGCGTTAGCTTCTTCCTCAACCTGCTCATCAACATACCATTTGATAAATGATTCCAAGGCCGAATCTTTCTCTTCCTTGGCGAGTTGATGAATATTGCTGATGCAGGCAGTAATATGCTGTTCGTGCTTTAGGCCAGCGTTAAACACGTCTTTAATGTTCTTTAAAGCAGATAAATCCGGCTTGGCGATAGCCTCTAAAACCGGCTCCTCATTGCGATCCAAAAGAAAACGATAAAACCCTAAGGCGTGGTCATTTTCCTCTTTAGCCTGAATATTCATCCAATTAGCGGCTCCTTTCAAGCCTTGCTTTTCTAAAAAAGCAGCCATGGCTAAATAAAGATAGGAGGAATAAAATTCCTCGTTTATTTGTTTGTTAAGAATGTCTTTTATTTTGTTAGTCATATATTTAATCTTAATTAATTAGTAATTTATTGTAGCATCTTTTAAAGGCCTCGTAAAGACATAATGCCTAAAAAAATCGCACAGTCTCTAAACTGGCGATTTTTTATTTTCAGCGATTTATTGCTTAATATTGTGTTTCAACTTTTTGTTTGCCTTCTCTTCCAGCATTACTCGTTTAGCCTCTAATCTTTTAGCGGTCTTGCGGGAATGGGTCGGCTTCATTTTGCCGACGCCGGTACTTCTTTTAGCCATAGATGTAAATTATAAAATAGTTTATTTAACTTTATTATCTTAACCTAAAACCTAAATAAAATCAATCTTTTGACAATAACTGGCACTTATGATAATTTAAAGGATAATTCTGAATATTTTCGAACCTTAAAAATTAAACCAAATATGAAAAAAGTAAGCCAATCACCCTTAAAAATCAAGGGGGTTTATCTCCCTTTCGCTCTTGAAGTTATCAGCGGTTTATACAAAATACCGCGCACCGGCTGGGTTGACCGTGGCGTTGAACACCCGGAAACTGTCGGCCAACATATTGATGACCTTTTAGAGATGGCTGATTTCTTTTTTCCGGATTGTTATGGATTAAAAAAAATGCTAAAAGTCCACGACTGGCCGGAATGGGAAAAAAAGATTGGTGATCGACGCACGGATAAATATTGCCCCGAAGACCATCGTTATGACCCACAAGAAAAGAAAATAGCCGAACGCGAGGCAATGTTTGATATTTGCCAAAGACTGGGCCCCTACGGAGCCATTATATTTAATCTCTATCTGGAATATGACGCCGGAATCACCTTAAGAGCGCAAAGAGCTAACCAATTAGATAAATTGCAAGTTGATTTAAAGGCGGTAAAATATCAAATTGCCAATCAACCGGTTATCGCCATGCAATTTATTGAACTCAACCGGCATAAGATAATTATTCCGGAACTAAAATTAATGCTTGAAGAAGCGGAATTAAAACTAGACAAATATTTAATCTCAAAAAAAATTACCTGATGAAAACACCAAAAATTCTACCATTCGCCTCCGGCACTAAAGACGGCGGCGGTTCCGGATTTGAAAATCTGTATCACGCTATTGAAAGTGGAATTCTAAGAGCCGAAATGGTCGGCGTAGCCTCTAATCACCTTCACGGTGGCGTGCGCGAACGCGCTGACCGTTTGAAAATCCCCTTTTACTTTATGGGATCTGATCCAACAGCTGACGACTATCAACGGATTGCCGAAGACTCACAAGCTGATTTCTTTCCTCTATCCGGCTTACTTAAAAAGGTTAAGGGTTTGGATTTAAATACTGTTTTTAATTCAAAAACGGTATTTAATATTCACCCTGGACTACTCCCTACTTTTGGCGGCTTTGGGATGCATGGACATCATGTCCATGAAGCGGTTTTTGAAGCTTATCAAAAAAAGCTTTTAACTTGCTCCGGACTAACAATGCACTTCGTGGACGAAGAATTCGACCACGGCCCAACATTCTTGGAGCTCAAAATCTTTTTGAGCGGAATCCAAAACCCTGAACAACTGGGAAGCTTGGTTAATTCCTATGAACACCGCTATCAGCCATACATTACCGATTTGGTCGTTAACGGCCAGATTTCTTGGGATGGCCAAAATCCTGACTCGTTAATAGTCCCTGCTGATTATCAAATATCGCAATGGGCTTAAAAAACATTTAAAACACAAACAAAAAAAGGAGCTCCAAAAAAGCTCCTTTTAAAATACAAATTTATTTATTTAGCTAGGTGACGCCATATGCTGCTCTGATTGCACGTCTCCCGTGAAAAATCCTGCCGGAGTTAAATTCATCATCACATTACCGGTAACATTGGCGATGGTGGCGCCTAGACAGAAATTAATCGTGTATGAGGGGCTAGAGGCGCTCGAACCAAATCTGGTATAAGTGTAGACAGCTTGAGTTGTCGGGCAACTGGAGCCGTCAACGGGCGCTGGTGGCGCCGGCACTGACGATAAAAAGGTGTAGCCATCATAAGTAATAGACTGGTTAGGGACAATGGAAGCTGGATAATTACCGCTCTCGTTATAATATATTTCTAAAGCTTTGGATATTTGTTTAACATCAGAAACTCGCTTAGCATCTCGGGCTCGGGCGCGCGCTTGATTAAGCGCTAAAATAGAGAGCGTTGATAATAAGCCAATAATAGCAATAACCACTAAAAGTTCAATCAAAGTAAAACCGGTCTTATGATTATTATCAGGCTCGGCCATATTTATTTAACTTTCAATTCCTTCTTAATCTCTTGAATTATCTGCGATAAGTCCCAATCACTTTTTACAAAATATCGGAAAGCATAATTCTTTAAGGCTAAAGAAATGTTCTCTTTGTCATTAAGATTGGTAAGCATCATCACTGTTAAATATTGTCCCCAAGTTGTTTGCCTAATTTGTTCCAACATTGTTAGGCCGTCCATTTTAGGCATGCTAATATCGCACAGAGTTAAGTCTGGTAGATATTTTTTAGCCGCCGCCAAGCCTTCCAAACCGTCATGAGTTTCCACAACTTCAAAGCCTTCCTCTTCTAAACCGGCGCGCAAAGCCGAGGCTAAGATTCTATCATCTTCGACAATTAATATTTTTTTAGGTGTGCTAGGCATAATTTTAGGATTTATTTGGTTTTTTTCTTTGTTATTTTTGTAATTTTTTTATCTTTTTTGACTGTTAAAAGTGGTAATGAAAAGTAAAAGCGAGTACCTTTTTGGGGAACGGACTCAAACCAGACCTCGCCGGTATGAGCACGAATTATTTCGCGAGCGATATAAAGCCCTAAACCAGTGCCTTCGCCATCCTGCAGAGAGGCATTATTAGCTCGAAAAAACTTAGTAAATATTTTATCATGCTGTTCGGCCGGAATGCCAATCCCGTAATCGCGTACGCAGAAAATTAATTGCTTCTCCCTGTCTTTCTTAAAACTCAATTCAATTTCCGAATTGTTGTGCGAATATTTGGTAGCATTGGAAATTAAATTTTGCCAAACCTGCTTAATTTTCTCGCGATCACCCCAAACATTCAAATCAGACGGAATCTTATTAATAATTTTTAACTTTTTAGTACTGATTAAAAAGACATTTTCTTTAAGAACCTCGGAAATCGCGTCACCGATATAAAAATAGTCCTTATTAATGTCAAATTTCCGCCCGGTTTCAATATGGGAAACGTCTAACAAATCGCTGACTAGCCTAATCATTTTTTGATTACTCTCATTCAACTGCCGCAAGAAATTAAGCTGCTTATCATTAAGGTTATGCTCTTTATTCTTTAAAAGCAATTCCGCGAGCCATCTAATGCCGGTAAGTGGGGTGCGCAGTTGATGAGAGGCGATGCCGATAAACTCATCTTTCGCTTTATCCAACTGCTTCAAAGACTCATTCTGTTCTTTTAATTTCTTAGTGGCTTTAACAATTTCATTGCGCAGTTTGAGGTTAAACTTGGTAACGCTTCTATATAATAAGGCATTTTCCAGAGAAATTCCAATTTCTGAAGCAATTGATTCCAAAACCCGAATATCGTTGTGATTATAAGCTTCTTCTGATTCCTTGGGGCCAAAAATTAATAAGCTGCTTAATTTTTTTTGTTCCACATTAACCGGAACCAATATTTCCGCGTTAATTTTTTTCAAATAAGTAAGCACGCGTTTATCGGCTAGCGGCGGCGTATTTCTCAGCCGACCCAAATCTAAAGGCTTGCCGGCGATTAAAAGCTTACGCATCGTCGCATACTGTAAATCTATTTTATTGGAATCAAAATTAAAGCCCACATTATAAAGAATGGTCCAGTAGCCGGTTTTCTCCTCATAATAAAGAACGGCAATTCCCTGACTATGGAAAGCTTGCAGCAGAATATCAATCGTGGATTCAAATATCTGCTTAATATCCAAAGAAGCGCGCAGACGATTATTCAAATTATAAATTAACTCATTAAAATCGTACAAAGAAGAAAATAAATATTTGTTGGAGAAGCGGTAAAAATAGCCCTTAGTCCGCGGAAAAAGCGTAATGGAAATAAAAAACAGAATTACAAAAGCCGGGGCGGAATAGAAAGGGTGAAAAATATAAACATAGGAAATAACAATATAAGCTGGCACCAGCAGAGAGATGACTGAGAAAAAATAGACCAAGGAGCGCCTAATAATCAGCTTGATATCCATTAAGCCAAAATAAACGATGGCGTAAGTTATGACTAAGGAGAAAATTAGCGGCGTGGCTAAAAAGATTGGATAAAAAGGAATAGAATAAGCCGGTAAAAAGGCTGTTCCGCCAATAACATCTAAAACCAAAAATCCGATAATATAATACGTGAGACGCTTCTTTTCCAAAGCGCTCATTTCGCTCTTATACTTCTTAATTAAATTATAAAAGAATAAAACCGCATAAAAGATAAAGGCACCAATGAAAAAATTATGCAAAAACTGGGCTTTAGTATGAGCCCCCCAGGCATAATGAAAAATGCCTTGGACAAATAAATCGGTCTGGCTTAAAAACAAAAAAATAAAAGAAAAGGTATAGGCAAAAGCCAAAAGATTGCGCCGCTGCCTGTCGGTATAGGTAACGGCTAAACTGAAATGATATTGGAGCGAGGGCCAAAAAACGACGGCGGCATAAACAAAGCGATCCCAAAAAACTATTTGGTTATCATAGGTGCTGCTAATCATCATGAAACTGCCGAAAATCCATAAATCTAAAATGATGGTCAACAAAAAAAACAGCCCGTTAACTAGACGGCGGCTGTTTTTGAGAACGACAATACTTAAACTGATAATGAAAAACAAGCTCAACAAGGAGAACATCTGAGAAAATAAACTGCTATTATATAACATAAAATAAGATAACAAGGCTTGTATTTTTCTATAAACTATTATATCACAAAAAAATAAAAAATAAAAAAGGAGGACATAATTTTGGCCCTCCCCTTCTAAAAAATCTAAGCAACCGAATTAAAGCGGAATAAATTCCATTTTTTCCGGCTTAAACAAATTAACAAGCGGCAAAGAAACTTTTTCTTGTTCCAAATAACCACGTAGCATACTTTGGGCTTCAGGATTAATCTCAAAAAAATTAAATTTCTCCAAATCTTCTCCAGCGTCTTGAGCAATATTCAGAATGATGGCTTCGGTAAAGCAGCCAAACCAAAATCCCACCAAGGGAAAACTGAGAATTGACGGCGGAAAATTATATTTCACGTCATCTAAAAAGAAGTTTCCTGAATGAAATAAGGAAGTGGTGGCAGGCAAATGACTGTGAACTTTTGGACTAATACCTTGAGGTATGGCCACGTCCAGAATAATTGCCTTCGGATGTAAACATTCCCATAATTTTTCTGGATCAATTTCATCCTTATACTTATGAGTGCAACTCATCAGTAGTTTAATTTGCGTTGGCAAATTATTTGGTGAATCAATAACTTGAACTCGCTGGTCTAAGCCACTAATTTTTTGTTCGCTTACCAAAGTAATTTTTTGGAAATTTTTAGCTAACAAAGTCTCAATAGTTTTCTGACCTAAAATTCCCCAGCCCAAAACCACAACCTGGTCTTTTTCCGGATTAATTTTCCCTGGCAAAGATAAAATGCGGTCTATTAGCAAAAGAGAGGAAACCGAGGTTAAATTATCACCGATAGAGAAAATAATGTCCGGGTAGAGGGACTTAACTTCTTGATCGGATTTTCCGGGCAAACGCTTGGTAGCGGCAGTAAAGCAAATTACCTTAGCGCCTTTCTCGGCAAGATATTTAACAGCATTGAGCATTGCCGTCTTCCCTTTGGCCATACCGGATTTATGAAAAATATCATGCGGCTGGATATCCAGCGGAATAATTTCTCCTAAAAATTCTTTAAAGGAGAATTTGAGAGGGTTGAAGAAGCCGTCGTGCGGTTCTCCGAGTTCAGCAATCAACTCTAAACGATTGCTGGGTGAGGTACTATTGGCGATTATGCCAATTAACGGCTTGATGCCTGACTCTGGGTGATTTTTTGGTTTTTCCATTACTACTCGTTGTTTGTTTTTATTTTTAAATTATAAATTGTTAAAGTAACAAAAAAAACATACCAATTTGGTATGTTTTTGTCAAGGATTAGTTAAAAATCAGGATTAAGTCTTTATTTGGCGCTTAAATTAAGTTCCAACTTTACTACCTCATCCACGTTGGCTAAAAATGGCAAATCAGGAATTACTAAACCAAAATTAGCATAGCTCAGATTAGTACTAGCGGAACCAACAAGACTGCCGTCACTCTTCCAGGTAACGCTACCGTCAAAAGTAGTTGGCTTAGTCACCCCGGAGATAGTTAAATCGCCAGTAATTTTTACAGGGAATGATTTATCGGCTGTTAGAGTTTCCGGAACGCCGGTGATGCTAGTCGTGTGAAAAATGATAAACTGATTTTCCGGTTTATCAGATTTTAAAACCATACTAATAACATTTTTATCGCGCAGCTGCTTGTCTGTGGTAAAGCTAGTAGCATCAAGCTTAATGTCGCCAATCGTAATTGTTGCCGGTTGAGAAACAGCGTCAACCGCAATTTGACCGTTTAACTGATGACTGGTGCCGACCACAAAAGTCGGAACGCCGCTTAAAAGTTCGTTAAGGCTATATTTAGCCTCTGAATCCTCGGACACAATATTTAAAATTTTGGCGTTAGCGCTTAAACTTAGCAGGTTGCTATCAATCGGCGGATTAGCGCTATTTTCCGGAGTAACGGCGGCCACTAATTCATCAGTAGTTTTTATTTCCGCCTGCTCTTCCCCGGCTGGTGAATTATAATTAATATTGTCTTTGTTGGCGGAGCCTAAAGTGCAGCCACCGACAAATAGGGTGGCGGTCAGAACCGCCAAGACACCGACTTGTTTTCTCATATTTTTAAAATTTAAAGATTAATATCTTAGTTATTATTCCGGGGATTATCCAGAATATTTCATAACTATAAGTAAATTAGTTATAGATACCAATATCTTAGCTTTTTTATTTTATTTTGTAAAGCCCGCCTTAATCAAGGCTGGCCGCGAGTCATTAGCGATTAACAAAAAGTTCGGTTAAAATAAAAATTAGATAAAGAAGAAACAACAGCGCCGCTTCTTTCTTGTTTAACCTCTTATCTGATTTCATAAAATAAAATAAGAAGAAGGCCGCCAAAAGCATAAAGGAGCCGGTAACATATACGATTTTAGAATTAAACGCAAAGGGGTTAATGAGCGCCATAATACCAACAATAATCGTGGCATCGGCGACCACTGTCCCCAAAATGTCCCCCAGAGCTAAATCGTCGTGATGATGTCTGGCAGCTTTAATAGAAAAAAATAATTCCGGCAAAGTTGTCCCCAAGCCAACAATCAGCATGCCGATTAAAGCGGAATTAACTTTGAGGCTCTGAGCCAAATCAATGCCGTATTTCACAGTAAAATGAGCTCCTAATAAAATTCCACCCATGCTAAGCACTAAAAATAGCAAATTTTTTACTTTAAATTTCTCCCGATCAACTTTAACGGCATAAACATTATTTTTCAAAATCAAATAATAAAATAAAGCACCAACAATAATTAAAAGTAGGCCGTCTACCCGAGAGTAATATCCATTCAAACCAAGAAGTAGGGGCACAATTAAGGCTCCGAAATGCAGAAATCGATTTTTAATAAGCTTGCTCTCTATTTTTAAGTTTCTGCCTGATAGAAAAACGACTAATCCAAAAACTAAAGTTAAATCGGCAATATTAGAACCAAATAAAGTTCCCAGACCGAAGGCTGGAATTTTTTCCAGGGCCGAAGTAATGGCAATAAACATTTCCGGCAAAACGGAAATCAGGGCCACGACCACAAAACCAATAATATATTTCGGAAGGTTAAGGCTTTCTGCTAAACTGGCAGAATAACGAATAGAAAAATCAGCGCTTTTAATTACCACTAACAAAGCGACTAATAATAAAATAATGGTTAAAAACATGATTATCTAAGATTAACTATTTTTAGATTTATATAACAAAAATACCACATTTCATAGTATTTTGTCTATTTGTTTAATTATGTAAACAGATATTGACCTCTATAGCCTAATATGGTATTTTAATTAATCAACAAAAAAACTAACGAACATTAAAAACAAATAAAAATTGGAGGTAAACATGAAGAAGTTAACAATTTTTTTAGCAATTTTTTTTCTAGCGCTGACTAATATTTCCGCGCAAGATTACGACGGTTTATCCTTTTGGTTTGGAAGCTCATGGAACCGAATCAGCGTCTCCCATTTACCGGAGTATTTGCGGGACATTCCTGCTCACAAAAAAGATGGCGGTAAAGCAACCGGCATCATCACCAGAGAGGCTTACGACTACGCCTTCTCTATTCCCTTTGACTTGCGCTATGAATATCCCAGTAAAACTAACACCCACTTTGGTTTTGGCATTACCATGGTTATTCCAATAGAAAGCTTCGCTAAAAGGAATTACACTAATGCCCCCGGCACCGATAAAAGAGGCTATGGCGCTGCTTTAACTTTTGCCGGCATCACGACTCTCGGGCCCTTTAGTTCTTTGGCCGGTATAAGACCAGTTCTTCCTGGCTTGGCCTTTACGCCAAATTTTTTCATGGAAACAAGTTTGAAAAACAACGTTAAAACACATTTAGCTTTAGGTTACCAGGCTTTGGGGGCAATTAATGGTTGGGATCGCTATGACCAGCTACAGTCCAGGCAAATAAAAGTTTTAGCCCACATTTTTTCCTTAAGCGCTGGCTTAAAAGCTAAGTTCTTAAAAACTAACTGGGAAATCGGACCGAGCGTCTTGTTGCCAATTAAAACTAGCACCGGACGCGAGGCTGAAGTTAAAACCTCGGCTGGCCTTTATCTGTTCGTTCAGATGCCTGAAGATTAAATTTCTTTAAAATTAAAAACACAAAAAAACCGTCAACACCCTGACGGTTTTTTTAAGATAAGTAGCTTATTTACAAAACTACCAACCAATTTCGCTATAATGGACGTTATTATTAATATTATCCAAGACGGTTTTAATTTCCGGAACTAAATTACTTGGTAAATTATTTAGCGCAAACCATTTCAGTTCATCGCATTTTTCCGGTTCCATATTAGTAATTTCTCCCTCCCATTTGTTGGCACTCACAAAAATATCAAAATACTCACGGTCGGTTGCCAGTCGATGGATAACATTAACTACTTTTAAGTCACCGGCATTCAATACGATTCCGGCCTCCTCCAACGCTTCACGCGCGATACATTGGGCCGCGGTCTCCCCGCCATCAAAATGGCCGGAAACTAAGCTATAGTTTCCGTCTTGATAACCGGTATTATAGCGTCTCAAGAGCAAAATCTGTTCGTCTTTTACCAGGACTAAATAGGCGGCGGCGTAAGGCTTGAATCTTTCTTCTATATTAGACATATTATTTATGACATCAATGTTGATTAACTTTGCCATTCCAAGTAACAGAACTAAATTATCCACAATTCTCTTTCAATATTCTATTATAAATTGTCAGACAATTTTGCGCATCTCCGGTGTCTTTCCATTTTCTATATTTACATATATCCTGCTTGGATGGATATTTATGCACAAGAATATCAGACCGCCTGAACATGTCTTGCTCAATAATAGTTTTTGATTTTTCATAGATTCCCTCAATATCTTGTTCGTCATCACAATTATAATCAGAAAAACTTTCTTTAACTCTAGTTAAATCTAGACTGTTATCTTTAAGAACACTCCTATAAACATAGCCGTTCAAACGACACCCAGGACTAGAATCTTCTAATTTTAGTTTATACCAATATTTACCTTTTCTATAAACAATGCGTAAATCATCTTTATTATCATATTGAATAACGCAGGTGTCATACTTTGTCTCCAATTGTTTGTATTCGCCTCCAAACAAAATTGGATTTATATTCATCACCTTAAAGGGTACATATAGTTTGCGATGCGGCTCACACCAATCAAAACAAGATGATTCATTCGAAGTATAAATAAATAAACGGCCATTACTGAAAAAAACTTTAGCACCCTCTAAATTAGGTCGATTTAAAAATAACAAATATAGGATAAAGATAATGATAGCCAAAATACTTATTATTTTTTTACCAAGACGCTTCTTTTTCGGTTGATTGTTATTATTATCTACAACATTCTTTTTACTTTTTAATAAAACAAAGACTGAAAAAGTAAAAATTGTTACCGGGGCGTAAGTATAAATTAAAGCGTTTAATGAATTAGAATTATCACGAAAAATATAATTATAAAGAAGTAACGCCACAAAAACTAATGACACAAAAAAAGCCGCTAAAAATAACTTGGACAATATATCCAAAATTTTATTGATTTTCATATTTATATTTATATACTATATAACAAAAATACCACGGAAACGGTATTTTTGTCTATTTGCTCTGAGGGCTGGAGATGTGCCGGGATGCCTTTTGGTAAATAAAAACGAGCGATTTGAAATCCGCTCGTTAAAAGAGTTTAATTACCATAAATTATTTGGCGTACGTTTTACAGTTTTTTTATGGCAATCCCTGTCGGCATAAGCTTTTTTTTGAGACCTTCTTATTTGTCTCAATTTCTTTTTTTTGCTTACTTTCTTGTGTTTTTTGTTATTTTTTTTAAACTCCGTTTTATGTTTGTGATTGGTTGCCGTATTTGCCAAGGCAACATTAGAGATTAAAATACTAACAACAAGAATGATAAAAAAAACAATCTTTTTCATGGTATACTATTTAAGTTTTAAAAGTTCTAAAAAGATTATATCATAATATTATGATTTTGTCAATAATATAACAAAAAATAGACTAATATTAGTCTATTTAATGTAATTGCTCAGGGATAGGGATATAGGCGGAACAAACTCTTGGCTTTGAAACTTAAACTAAATTAAAAGCCCCAAAATAAATAAATTTCGGGGCTTTAGAAAATACTTTTTGCATCACTCGCTTAGTTTTTTCTACTAAGAAACAAATTGGTCAACATATTCCAAAAGTTCGTTAGTCACTCTCAAAATCTGAGGAGCACCATCAATATGTAAAGTATTTTGAGGACAATCTGCATTTCCTGAATACGTTTCCATAATTACAGATCCCTCACTGATAAGACGGGATAAGGCACTCCCATTATCGACGCCACTTAAGAGGTCACGACTTGCAACATTTTTGTTGGCCCAGGTAAAAGAATCGCCGGTTTTTTTGTAGTTATAAAAACACGAGCATATTGCCTGGGTGGCAATAACTTCCGCTTCGATGTTTTGCCATCTACTTCCCATTAAGGAGTCTTGATTTTTTTTCAAAATATCAGCAATTTTCTTTAACAGTTCTGCGTTAATAGCTTCCATAAGATGTTTCTTTTTTAAATGAATATTTGGTTTTTAATAATACTATCTAACAATGAATTAAACTATATCATATTTATCTAAACTTGTCAATAATATAACAAAAAATAGACTAATACTAGTCTATTTAATGTAATTGCTCGGGGATAGGGATTCGAACCCCAATAGCCAGGACCAGAACCTGGAGTCCTACCGTTAGACGATCCCCGAATATCTTTATTTAATTTCCTTCAACTTCTTAATAAGCTTCTCCCAAGTCGCCACTGTGCCAGTCTCGACCTTAAATAACGAATGGACTTCCAGCTCTAATATTTTTTTCAACTCAACAAATCTCTTAGCATCTCTCGTTTCCAACTTTTTCAATAAATGCTCAAATTCATATTTAATCTGACCCGTGCTTACTTTAATTTTTTCTATATTTTTTTTCAAGAGCCCGATTTTTGCCTTTTCAAATTTATAACCACGGCTAAAGGCTTCCTTATAAATTCCATCCAAAAAAGCATTAATATAATCAAGCGGATTTTCTTGCTCCTTAAATCGTTCCAACTGCGGATGGTTTTTATAACCCTTAGTCTTCCCCTCTAAAACTTTTTTAGCCAAAAGAGCTTCCCGCCAAACGGCTAAAAGTCCTTGCCGATCTAAATATTTAGGGGACAAACTCCAAAGACGCATTTTATTTAATATCTTCAGCTTCTATTTTTGGCCGCATCAACGGAAACAAAGTTGTTTCTCTAACCGGCTTATCCATCATAAAAGCAAATAAGCGTTCACCGAAACCAAAGCCACAAGTTGGTGGCATACCATATTCCAACATTTCCACAAATTCCCAATCAGGCATCATCGCCTCCTTATCGCCTCTATCAATTAATTTCTGTTGCAAAGCAAAGCGATTATATTGGTCAACCGGATCGTTTAATTCCGAAAAGCCGTTGCCCATTTCACTCCCGGCAATAATAACCTGAAAGCGTTCAGTGAGTTCCGGATTATCAGTTTTAGCCTTAGACAAAGGCGACACTAATTTCGGATGGTTAATTAAAAATACCGGACCGGCAATACTCTTGCGGCAATATTTCCAAAGAGTGTCGGTTAAGCGTTCGCGATTATCGCCTTCATATTTAACTTGGAGCTCTTCCAACTTGGCTTTCATTTCCGCTTCCGTAGCTTTTAAAACATCAATTCCGGTTTGACGCAAAACTTCGCTTTGATAATCCAAGCGCGGCCACTGGCCAGCCAAATCATATTCAAAACCCTTGGTGGTAAACTTAGTTCTGCCAAAAACTTGCTGGGCGATTTCTTGATATAAATCTTGAGTAATCTTCATACCCATTTCATAATCGGCATAGGCCATATAAAATTCCATGTTGGTAAATTCCTGCAAATGATCGGGACTGGAACCTTCATTGCGATAAACGCGGCCAATTTCAAAAGTCTTTTCATATCCGGCAGCCATTAAACGCTTTTGCCAAAGCTCGCCGACAGAGATGCGCAAAAACACATCCAAATCATAATCGTCATGATGAGTCTTAAAAGGATTGGCTTCGGCACCACCGGTGGTTGTTTCTAAGGTCGGGGTTTCAATTTCAAAAAAACCGCGCGCCTTCAAAAAATTTCTGGTCACTTCCCAAAACTTTGCTTTCTTGCGAAACATTTCACGCGTTTCCGGAGATAAAATTAAATCTAAATAACGTTTGCGATATCTATCGTCATCATCCTTTAAGCCATACCAAGCATCAGGAATCGGTCTTAAAGCTTTAGTCAAAATATTCCAACTCTTGGCCATTAAGCTCTGCTCGCCTTTATGTGTCAAAAAAGCGACGCCAGCAACCGAAATAAAATCACCATTATCAATTAGTTTTACAAAATTTTTATAGCCTTCATCACCCAACTCTTTCTTGGACAAAGCAATTTGCAAACGACCACTCTCATCCTCTAAATCTACAAAAGTTAAATTACCATGACTGCGAACACTACGCAGGCGGCCGGCAACATTAACGACACTCAAATCCGCGGCCAATTTGTCAAAAGACTCTAAAACTTCAGAGGTATTTTTATCTCTGATAGTCTTAGCCGGATAAGGATTCAAGCCTTTAGCTTTAAGCTCGCTTAATTTTTTTAAACGTTCTTCGCGCTCACTGATTTTTCCGGATTCGTCTTGTTGTTGTTCTTTACTTGTAGCCGCAGACATATAATTTTTATTCGATTTTTGTAATTTTATATTTGACTATTCCCCGCGGAGTTTCTACTTCAACCTGGGCTCCTTTATGGCGATGCAAGAAAGCCACCCCCAAAGGAGATTCATTGGAAATTTTACCGTTTAAAGGATCGGCTTCGTTAAAACTAACGATTGTATATTGTTTTTCTTTGCCATCACTCACCACCGTGACTTTAGAGCCCATGACTACTTCGCCGCTCGGGCCGCCATTTTCGACGATGGTCACATTTTTCAAAATATTGGTCAGTTCTAAAACTTTGCCCTCGTTTAAAGCTTGGGCATCCTTAGCTTCACTGTATTCGGCGTTCTCGCTTAAGTCCCCCAATTCTTTGGCTCTTTCTATTCTTTCCGCGATTTCCTTGCGCTTCGTGGTAGTCAAATAGCTAAGCTCATCTTTAATTTTGTTATACCCTTCTTGGGAGATTATCTGCTCATTCATAATTTTTAATTTATTAAAATTAATTATGTTTAATATACTCTATCTTTACAAATTAGACAAGAGCTGAGAACAATAAAACCAATACCCAGCGGGTGGTTTAAATAAGGGGTAAAGATATTGAGCGCGGCTAAAAACACCAAAGCGGCCGCCAAGCCCAAATATAAATCACCCTGATTTTTTTTAGCTTTTATAAGCGCGGCCTTAATCAAAACAAAAAGCAGCCACAAATAAGCTCCTAGGCCCAAAATACCGATTTTTAACCAAATATCCAAATAGCCCCATTCGAAAGCATAGGTTGTATAACGACCGTCAGGATTATTTTGGATAACGCGCGGATCACTAGAAATATAAGTAAGGCTGGCGCCAAAACCTTGTCCGGAGATGGGGTTCTTTTTTATTTCCTTAAATAATTCCGGCAGTAATGACCAACGAGAAACCACGGCCGCTTCTTCAGAATTTCCCAAGCGTCCGGCTAATTGATTATCCAGATTGCCAATCAACTTAGGAGTAACGGCCACAATCATTATCATCCCTAAGGCCGCAGTGCTTAGCATCCAAATACCGACAAACAAAGCCTGTTTAAATGAATAAGCGCGCCACACGATAACTAAAGCAGCCATAATCACCACCGCAAATCCGAACCAGAAGCTGCGCGATAAGCTAATCAGCAGAGTGGCAAAAAATAAAGCCGACAAAATTAGAATAAGCCAATTTTTTCTATTGAACATTTCTGCCAAACTCTTAAAGGCCGCTGTTTTAAACAATAAAAAGTAATAAGCGATTATTGGGAAAATCTGTGATTGAATAAAGACTCGATTCCAGCCGCTAGCCGTTGTCATTTCGCCCACCAAAGTTTTTCGAAGCCAAGCATAAAGCGTCGGCGCGAAGCTAAAATCATTAGAAAATAATCCCAAGAGAATTAAGGTTTTGAGGGCCACTAAACTGGCGCCAGCCGAAAAGACAATTTTTAATTTTTCTATTTTTAAATCTAAGGCCGCCGCCGGCAGCAGAATCAAAAAATACAACCAGGCGTTAAAATCTAAAAATATATTCGTCAGTCCATTACGATAAATTAAGCCGGAAATTAAACCGGCAAAAACAAAAATTGCCAAAACAGAAACCGGCCGCCAAAAAATAAACTTTTTAAGACGGATTAAATATTCCGACCCCGTTCCCTTTTTAACTAATTGGGCGATTAATTTAATAACAAAAATTAACATTAGAACCGACCATAGCGCCAAACGCAAAGACAACATTTTCCCGTCCGAATAGGGTAAGTAAAAAAGATAGCCCTTAGAACCGACGATTAGTTCCATTAAAACAATCAGCAGGCCATTTTCTAGGCTGTAGGCGGTAATAATAATGGTTGCAGCCAAGAGCGCTATAAATACGATTTGGTTAAGCGGCGGGAATAAAAATCCCAAAAAAGACAAAGCCTCTAAGGCGCCAAGAACGCCGAGAATAATTAAAATATTTTTCGTAAACTTATTCATGTTTATTTAATTATTAATTGATCGCCAACTTTAATTCCCCAATTTTTAAGCTGACCAGCATTAATTTCCAAAACTAAATCAGCCGGAACTTCGCTCGAATATAAATTTTGTGGGTTAGCGCCTTCGGGACTTAAATTCTCGTAAATCTTAACAACTTGCCCCTGAGCGCTAAAAACAATGTCTAGCGGGAAAAACATCTCGCGCATTACAAAGGTGCGCTTATCTAAATCCGGAAAAATAAAGAGCATGCCGCAATCGGTACAAATCTCTGGATGCTTGCTTAAACCATGATAAAGCTGATAGGGCGTCTGCGCGATTTCTACTTTAACTGGGTGTCCGCCCAAATAAACTTCAGATGTTGTCATTTCACTGACTGGCGGCCATTTAATAAAAGTCCAGGCAATAAACGCTACCAGCAATCCTAAAATCAAAACGCCGAACAAGAAAAATTTTAGATTTTTTTTCTTAGAGCCCATGTTTATGTTTTATTATTTCCATTGCCGCTTGATATTTTTTAACTGCTGGCAAGAATGGGAACATTTTATACGCAAACGAAGGCAACCAGGAACTCATGGTTCCGCCCGGAAGGATTTTAAACAAAACTTGAGGAATCCAAAGACCAATTTTTCCATGCTCCAACATAGTCAGCCATAAGTCCCAATCTTGGAATTTCTTGATGCTCTCATCCCAACCGGAGCTAGGGAAATCTTGGCGCCTAATCAACGAGAGCGAATGAATATAGGGCTCGCTTTTTAATTGCTCGGGATTGAATTCGTTAAGTTTAAAAAATTTTCTTCCCCAATTAAAAGAAGAATAGGCGTAGCTAGCTTCCGGGTGCCGCTGTAAATTATCCAGCATTATCTCCAAAGCATTCGGCTCCAGAATTGCGTCGGCATCGCAAAAAACAATAAATTCTCCCTTAGAAGATTTAAAGCCCAGATTGCGAGCGGCGGGAGCCCCTTGATTAGCCTGATTTAAGAAAAAGAAACGATTATTGCTTTTAGCAGTCTGCAAATAGGAGCTAGCCAGGGCTTCCGACTTATCACTGGAGCCATCGTTTACAATAATTACTTCAAAATCTTGATATGTTTGATTAATCAAACTGCTTAAAGTTTTGATGATAGTTTTTTCTCGATTGTATAAAGGAATAATTACCGAAATCATAATTTTTTATTATTTAATAAATTGACACAATTTTTTTGCCTGAGTATCCCAATCAAATTCAGTTTGCGCGCGGCTCTTACCTCTAGCCCCTAATTCCTGGCGCAAATTTTTATCTTTGGCTAATTTGATAATCGCCTCTTTAATTTCTGACGGATTATTAGGATTAACTAAAAGACCGCTGACTAAATGTTTAACCGCATCTTTTACGCCGCCGGAATTTCCGGCAATAACCGGCTTCCCCGCCAAATTAGCCTCTAAATAAACAATTCCGAAACCCTCAAAATCGCCGCCTATCTCCCGCGCGGGCATAATAAAGGTGTCACAGGCCTGAAGCCAAGTCCATTTATCCACCTCGGACAATTCGCCCAAAAACATAATCCGATCAGCCAGTGGCGAACTCTTGGCTAAGTCCCGTAAATATTTTTCTTGCTCACCGCTACCGATAATAAAATATTTGGGTCTTAGTTGCTGGACTTCAATATCAGAAAAAGAATTAATCACCGCGTCCACCCCTTTTCTTAAAGTTAAGCGGCCGATAGTCAATAAAGTAAAGGAGTCTTCTAAACGAAAACTCTCTCTTAATTTTTGTACTTTCTGAGAATTAGACAATAAGGCGAGCGGTTCAATGCCCGGATTAACAACTCTGACTTTAAATTCCAATTTAGAATTAAAATCAACAACCATCTGGGCGACTCGGGAATTAGCGCAAATTATTTTATCAGCGCCACCCAAGATTAAACGTGTTAGAAAACGCTTGCGGAAATAAGCAACGCTGTTGGAAAAATCTAAACCGTGAAGAATGACGCCGTATTTAAAAGGCTTTATTCTAGATGCTAAATAAGCGGCCGTTCCTAGGGGTAAGATATGGCCGACTAAAAGATAATCAAAGCCATCAATCTTTTTACGGCTAAGAATTTTACCGATGACGCCGCGCCAAGCGAAAACACCCTTTTTAAGTAGAGCGCCCCGATTATTGTTAATTACTTCAATCTTCTCCTCCCAAGGCCAATACTTAACCAGGTTGGCATAATAATTGGCTACCCCGCCCTTAAAGGGAGGAAATTCTAAAGTTAAAAGTAAAGTTTTCATAACTTAAACGATTTTAAAACACTGCTAACATCATCTTTTTTGAAACCGCCAAGCAAATATAAAAAATAAAAATATAAAATCCCGCCCGTAGGAATCAAAATTAAAATATGGATATACTCTTTGCCGAAAAAGATTAAAGCACCCATAATTCCGGAGGCGACCAAAGATTTTAACAAAACCATCAAATTTTTAAACGGACGGTAATCAATAATTTGGTTAATAGCCATTAACCCCAAAATAAACATTAGAAGGCTGCTTAAAAGCACGGTAATACTGGCGCCGACTGCCTGAAAGCGTGGGATTAAAATAAGATTTAAAATAACACTGAAAACGGTGACAATCCCCATATTAAGCGTATTGCGCTTTTGACGGTCACAAGCATTAAGCAGGGCGCCGATGGGAAAATTTATAAAAATAAAAAACAAAGCAACCATTGATATCTGCAAAGGCAAAACCGCAGTGCCAAATCCCGATTTAAATAGTAAAACTATTTTATCGGCCAATAACAAAACGCCGATAATGAGCGGCCAAGAAATAATGCTTAAATAGTTTAAAGCCCGTTCAAAAGAAACCGCTAACTGCTGCCGATTGCTTTGCCAATAGGAGCTCATGGCCGGATAAAGCGAGGCGGTAAAGGCCATAGGTAAAAACTGCAAAGCAAAAATTATCTTAAAAGCGATTTGATAAAGACCGACTTGGACATCGCCCGCGAAGAAAGCTAATAAAACTGAATCCAGATAGGTATATAATCTTTGAAAAACAGCGAACAGAGCAAAGGGCCAGCTGATATTAATAATCATTTTGATAATCGGTTTATCATAAATGATTCTAATCGCAATCTTTAGCTTATAAGTAATAATGCTAAAAGAATAAATGAAGTTATACAGGCTCGCCAAAGCTAGAGCGGCCATCGCCGGAATCAAGCCACCGCCCATCAATAAAGCGCCATAGCCGATGAACAAGACGATGAGCTGAAAGATTATTGAAGAAATGCTCTCATATTTCAAATTATGGAAGCCGCGCGCCGTGGAAAAGAAGGTCAAAGTAAAGGAGTCCAAAACCATGGAGATGCAAGAAATATAAACCAATAGCTTAACAAAGGGGTCATAATGAAGAATATTAATTAACCCCAAAACAGCCAGAATAGAAATTAAAGCTAAAGGTAGCTTCAGACCTAAGACATTACCCAAAAGACGCTGGGCCTTAGACTGATCCTTGGCGATTTCCCGAGTCAAAACGTTGGCAAACCCTAAATCAATAAAAATCGCAAAAATAGTCGTGAAGGAGATGGCGAAATAATATTTCCCTAAGTCTGCCGGACCCAAATAACGAGCCAGGAGCGTAAAATAGGCAAAAGAAATGACCTTTTGCATAACTAAGGCCAAGGTCAAATATGATGTATTTTTAGCAATATTATGTATTTTTGGCATAAAAAGAGGCTTCTCTAAACTGGGTCAACACCTATCAGGCAGCTATTGATTAAATTTAAAAGTTATGATAGCATAACAATACCATAAAATAAAGATAATTAATAGATGAAATTTTATTTAAAATTGATAAAATTTTTTTATTTTCACGTATGAAAAGCAATATCCATCCTAAGTATTACTCAGACTGCAAAGTAAGTTGCGTTTGCGGAAACACCTTTACAACCGGCTCTACCGAACCGGAAATTAAAGTTGAACTTTGTTCCGCTTGCCATCCTTTCTATACCGGCAAACAAAAATTAGTTGACACTGCCCGCCGCGTTGAAAAATTTGAAGCTAAAGTTTCCGCTAAGGGAGCTGACAGCGAACAGAAAGGTAAGAAAGTTAAACGCGCTAAAAGAGCCGTTGAAAGAGCCAAAAAAGAAGTTGTTGTTAAAACCAAAGATATCAAGAAAATCGCTCAAGTTACTCTGAATAAAAAATAGCAAAAGCCAAAAAAGCAATCAGCTTTAATTATTAAGCATATTTATGCTAAAATAGTTATAATTGATTGCTTTTTTGTTAGCTAAACTAAGAATTTGGAGTTAAATAAAGCTATTTACAAAAATATGTACGAAAATATCAAACAAAAATTTGCGGAACTGGAACAGGAATTATCTAATCCTGATTTAGGAAAAGACAAGGACAAAATGATAAAAATATCCCAAGAACATGCCGGTCTTAAAAGAGCGCTTAATTTGATAAACGAACTAGAAAAAATAAACGCCAACATCTCTCAAGATAAGGAAGTAATCGCCAGCGGCGACCAAGAATTAAAAGCGATGGCCGAAGAAGAACTGGGCGGACTGGAAGAAAGAGCGGAAAAATTAAAAGAAGAACTAGATGAAGAAATAAATCCCTCCAGTCCCAATGATAAAAAAAATGCCATTTTGGAAATTCGCGCCGGAGCTGGCGGTGATGAAGCCGCCTTATTTGCCGGCGACCTATTTAGAATGTATGCCCGTTATTGCGAGCGCCAGGGCTGGAAAATGGAACTGATTGATTCGAGCGTTTTAGGCATTGGCGGCTATAAAGAAATAATCTTTACGGTTAAAGGCCAGGGTGTTTATGGCCTCTTAAAATTCGAAGCCGGAACCCATCGGGTGCAACGCGTTCCGGAAACCGAAAAACAAGGACGTGTCCACACTTCAACCGCGACGGTCGTTGTTTTGCCGGAAGCTGAAGAAATTGATATTGAAATTAAAGCCGCCGACATTCGCATTGATACCTTTTGTTCCAGCGGTCCGGGCGGACAAAGCGTTAATACGACTTATTCAGCCATCCGCGTTTTACATATTCCGACCGGCATTATTGTCAGTTGCCAAGACCAAAAATCTCAACATCAAAATAAGGAACAAGCGCTTAAAGTTTTACGCTCCCGCATTTTAGCCAAACAAGAAGAAGAGCGAATGGCCAGTGAATCCAGCGCTCGTAAAAATCAGGTTGGCGGTGGCGATCGCTCGGATAAAGTAAGGACTTATAATTTCCCGCAAGATAGAGTAACCGACCATCGTATCAATGAATCCTGGCACAGCATTACCAGAATTATGGACGGTGAAATCGGCGAAATTGTCACTTCTCTTAAAAAGGCCGCCAAAGCCGAAAGCGACGCCGCAAAATCATGAACATTAAGGAACTAATCCAAGAATCAAAACTTCCCCAAGCTGAAGCTGAAACTCTGCTCGCTTTTTTAATGGCTAAACCGCGAGAGTTTATAATCGTTCATGAAAAAGATATTTTAGCGCCCGCGCTAATTAAAAAATTTAAAACCGCCGCCAAAAAACGCCTGGATAACTGGCCACTCGCCTATTTAACGGGTCATAAAGAATTTTATAGCTTAGATTTTAAAGTTAACAAAAATGTCCTAGTTCCCCGCCCGGAAACAGAGATGCTGGTCGAAATTCTTTTAAAATACGCCCGGCAGCAAAAAAGCGGCTTAGATTTTCTGGATATTGGCACCGGTTCCGGCGCTATTATTATTACGCTCGCCCATGAACTAAAAAAAGAGGCAGACACGCTTTTTGACGCTTCCAGTTTTTTAGGTTTAGATATCTCTAAACCCGCGCTAACAGTTGCTCGCCAGAACGCCAAAAACAACAACTTAAATAAAAAGATTGCTTTCTTAGAAAGCAATCTACTGCAGAATATCCCGAAAAAATCTTTAAAAAATTCACATTTAATAATCGCCGCCAATCTCCCCTACTTAACGCCTAAACAAACAAGCGAAGAACCGAGCATCCGCCGTGAGCCTAAATTAGCGCTGGAAGGCGGACCGGATGGCTTGAAATATTATCGGCAGTTATTTAAGCAGCTCAAAGCGATAAACCCCAGCTCCCTATTTTTAATTTGCGAAATTAATCCCGAACAGGCCGACGGTATCAAGCTTGAGGCGCAAAAAATCTGGCTGAAAGCGCGCCTGAAAATAGTCAAAGATTTAAGCGGACGAAAAAGATTTCTCACAGTTAGTCAAACCAACATTCACCAATAAAAAACTCCGATATTCTCGGAGTTTTTTTATACTTAACGATTCAATGTTATTTTTTTCCACCTTCAGCTGGGGCAGCGGCTGGAGCAGCGGCTGGAGCGACGGTTTCTGCCGGCTTCTCTTCTTCAACCTTTGGTCTCATAACCATAGCGACGATTGTTTCACCATCGGCGCTAATTTCCAAACCTTTAGGAATGTTTAAATCAGAAATTTTAATGACATCTTCAAAGTCATTAAAGACGGAAACATCGACATCAATATGATCGACTAAATCGCTAGGCAGACATTCAACTTCAATTTCATGAATTTCTTTGTTAAGCATGCCGCCCATCTCTCTTACTACTTTAGACTCGCCAATAAAGTGCAAAGGAATTTCCGCATTAACTTTTTCTTTCATGTTAACTTGATAAAAATCAACATGATTAATAAAATTCTTAAGCGGATCCTTTTGGATATCCTTAACAAGAACATTAACGGCCATAGCGCCGGCTTCCAACTTAATAAGGTTTGATTCGCCAGCGGCGGTAAATACCTTAATAAAATCAGCCGCCTTTAATTTGAGGCTCTGGGTCTCTATCCCCTTGCCATATAAAACCGCTGATAAATAATCTTTATCTAACTTTTCATTTTTTTCACGCTTTTGCGCGGATAATTTTAACTCCATAAATTTAATATCTAGTTTTTGATTTAATGATGATATTTTGCATAATTCCTACAATTATCATTAAAGATAAGAGCGAACTTCCCCCATAGCTGATAAATGGCAGCGGTAAACCAACAACGGGCATAATGCCTAAGTTCATACCAATATTAATAAACATTTGGATAAAAATCAAGCCGCTGGCCCCAATTAAAAAATAAATCCCAAAATCATTGTTGATTTTCTTCAAAATCGAAAAACAACGGAAAAAGAGGATAAAATAGAAAGACAGAACCAGACTAACACCCAAAAATCCTAATTCTTCAGAAATAACGGCAAAAATGAAATCATTTTGCGCTTCCGGCAAAAATTTAAGCTGCGATTGCGAACCGAAACCGACACCTTTACCGGTTATCCCTCCCGAGCCGATGGCAATTATTGCTTGCGAAATATTATAACCGGATTCTAAAGAATTGGCCGTCGGGGAGACAAAAGTCATGATCCGCTCCTTTTGATAGTCCTTAAAGAAGAAAAACCAGGCCGAGCTGAATAAAATAACGGCGGCTAAACCGATAGCCAAAAAATACTTTAAATTAAAATCAGCCGCCATAATCAAAACTATCCAAATCGCGCTTAAAATCAAAGCGGAGCCAAAATCCGGCTGCATCAGGACCAAGCCGACAAAGACTAAAGTATAACCCGCGGAAATAAAAAAATTCTTAGTAGTTTTAATTTTGGTCGCCAAGCCGGAAAAATAATTAGCGAGAAATAAAATTAAAATTATTTTAATAAATTCCACCGGCTGCAGACTAAATCCGGCAACATTGAACCAGCCCTTAGTGCCTCTGATAGTTTCTCCAAAAATTAATACGGACAACAGAAAGATTACCCCAAAAAAGAATAAATAACGACTAATACTTTTTAAAAAGTAATAATCAATAAAAGAAAAGGTAATCAATAAAACAAAGCCCAAAATTACAAAAAATATTTGCTTATGAAAATTGAGTAAATCCAGGCTTTCTCGTCCCAAAGCGACGCTATAAATTTCCACTAAACCAAAACTGACCAGCAACAGGACGGCGGCCATGATAATCCAATCAAAATTATAGAAATGAGACTTTAAACGGTTAAACATATTAATTACCGGAACCCTGATACTTCAAATAAATGGCATTATCATTAATATTCAGACGCGGGCTAATCTCTACACGGCTAATAGATTCCGACTCCCCCGCCCAACTGAGCTTAATGTCCCGGCTCTCACCGGCCAAAAAATTAGCGGCCACGCTGCGCTCCACTCCTACCAAACGCGAACCGGAATAAAATAAAATATCAAATGGCACTTCATAGTAGCTATAAGGGCTATTATTAACCACACGAAAATCCAAACTATTAAGTCTTAGATTTTCGGATAAACCGCTGCGAGAAGCGCTTAAAAAATTAATATCGGAAATTGTAAAATTGAGACGCGCATTATAATAGACCTGCCAATCAGGAATAACTCGCTTATTTACTCGGCTCCAAAAAATATCTTTTACCTGAAAAACGGGATTAACATTAGTGGCATTAATCTTTAATCCCAGCGCCATTACATGTTTTTGTTCGGCAGGCAAAATGAAAGAATGGCCACAATAGACCTCGGCATCGGCTTGCAGGAAACAATAATCAAATTCGGCCGAAAAACTGTCATTCGGATTCTTAAGTAAAACCGCTAAATCATAGCTGTCGTTATTTTTAAAGACTTCTACCGGCGCGGCGGCCATCTCGGTAACGACGTTACGCGGTGAAGTAACTTGAGTTTCGGTTTGGTTATCAACTGCGCCGCTCAAGAAATACATAATATAGTTATAGGTAGAATAAACAAAAAAGAAAGCAGAAACCACAATTAAAAAAATGGTTAGGGCCTTGGTCATCGCTTTGCGATGCTCGGAAAACCACAGACCGAGATTCATTTCACTAATCGTCAGTCCGCCCAAATCATGATATTTTTTTAAATTAATATCGTCTTTATTTTTATCTTTTTCCATACTTATGTTATAATATCTATATAATTTAGACTTCTAAATTTAGCTAATTACTAATTCAATAATAGCATATTAGCCATAATTTATAAATATATATGAAAAAAAATTCAATTCCGCTAAGCGTTAAACCGGAAAAAAGAGCGGAATATTTAAAAAACTTCTCGCTATTTACAAAAAATACCGGCAACTTGTTTCTCATCGCCGGCGATCAAAAACTAGAACACCTAAATGGCGATTTTTTTGGCCCGGGAATTAGTCCTGAAGATAACGATCCGGAACATTTTTTCAAGATTGCAGCTGCCTCGAGTGGCGGCGTTTTGGCCATGCATTTAGGGCTGATTGCTCAATATGCCGCTAACTACCGCCAACTACCCTACATTATCAAGCTAAACGGCAAAACCAATTTAGGTCCAAATGAAGAAAAGGATTCTAGTCTGCCTTTATGGAGCGTAGCGGAAATTGTTAATTTTAAAAAACAAAGCGGCTTAAAAATTGGCGGCGTCGGTTACACCCTTTATCTGGGCGGAAAATATGAAGCGCAAATGCTCGCTCAAGCCGCTAAAATAATTTTTGAAGCTCATCAAGCTGGTTTGCTGGCAATTCTTTGGGTTTATCCCCGCGGCAAAAATGTTAAAGAAGAAGATATTCATACGATTGCCGGTGGTGCCGGTGTCGCCGCTTGTTTAGACGCGGATTTTGTTAAAATAAAATATCCCTACGAAGCCAAAGATAAAAAACTGGCAGCCCTTAAATTTCAAGAAGCTACAACGGCCGCGGGACGAACCAAGGTTATTTGTGTCGGCGGCAGTAAGCAACCGGCCAAGGAAATTTTGGCTTTCTTAAAATTACAATTAGAAATCGGAAAAAGTTCCGGCCTAGCAATCGGTCGCAATCTTCATCAACGCCCGCTAGCAGAGGCCACTCGTCTAGCACAAGCTATTAGCGCGCTAATTCATAAAGGTGCGACTTTGAAAGAAGCGGAAAATATTTATTTAGATAAAAAAATAAATGTTAAAAAAAGCAACGGTAAATTTCTGGGTTTATTCTAAACATTAAGCTTATTTTAATTAAACTAAAAAACGTCCCGAAGGACGTTTTTTATTATAGAAATTTATTTTTTACTTGGCGATTTTCACTTCGATTCTATCGACTAAATGAGGAGCTTTTTTAATAAAGGTTGGGAAAAACTTTAATTCATAATTCCCAATTTCCGGATAATCGCTCAGATAAGTAGCTATTTGCGAAGAATTAAGATTAACTAATTTTTCTCGGTCAATGATATCGGCATTACTTTTAAGAATCATTAATCCGGAAAAAGAGGCTTTAACGGCTGCTGTTTTGGTGTCGGTGTCATAACTTTCTAAAGTATAAGACAGACTCTCCGCTTTGAATTCCGACAATTCCTTATCATCAGGAACCAATAAATTTAACTTAGCGGCCGCTAATTTTTCGGCGTCTTGTTTAGGAAATACGACCACGGCCACCCTAGCTTTGATGGTTAGCGTAAATTGATTAACTTTATCGCCAGCCTGGGCGTCAGTTTTTGCCTCAGCCGAATCTAGTATTTCATATAGAACAACGCTATCAGTCGGAAAATTTTGCCCCTCCTTAACCTTGGCCATAATCAAAGTATCAACCTCGCGCAGGGCTAATTGCAAATCGGAAGCCTTAACATATTTTTCCGAACTGGTTTGATAAGAAAAAGGCTCAGCGCTATCGGCATAAATTTTGTCTTGCAATCCGGCCCAAAGCCCAGGAATCGTGAAGTGGGCGGAACTAACCGCCATTTCTGGAGAAACTTTATCGGCATAAACCTCGGCTTCAATCTTCCCGCCGGCCGGTATGGTCACGGCCGACTTAAGTCTAAAGAGTTTATTGTCGCTAGACAGCAACCTAGTCGTCGCCACTAGCGGTTGATCTTTAACATAATTATTAACCAAGGTAACTTTACCGGTAACTTCCTGGCCGAGAGCGTCTTCGCCACTAGCCGGATAAACCTTGGAGATTTCTATCGGATATTCATTAACCGCGCCACTGACCTTTTCCCGAGCATCATCCGTTGAAGTCGCGGAGCTATCACCGCCAACTCGTAAGAATAAAGTGTCACTAATAGCTTCTACTTGCGGAGTTACCAAAACTGTTAATTTAGAAAAAGAAAAATAAAAAACTAAAACTGCTAAAATACCAACCAGTAATAAAAATTTTAAAACCAAGCGACTATATAAGCTAATTCTTTTCTTGGGCGAAACTTGTTTTTTAACTTCCAAATCTCCCGGTAAATCTCCTCCCTGCTTAGTCTTAATCTCCGTTACCAAATCGGAAAAAAACTTCTTTTGAACATCCATTTCCACAGCTACTTCTTCCGATTTAGGAGCGACTGCGCTCACATTTTTTTCCGCCACTGGCACTTCTGAACTGAAATTATTTTTTGCCAAAGACTCGTCGGAAAAGAAATTAGAATCATCAAAGCCGTCATCATCGTCTTCAATAACATCAATAATAACCGGCTTGGCTTTGGGCTTAGACACTGTCTGCTTGGCCGCGCTTGTTTTTTTAAGCGGCTTTTTAGGTTTGGTCTCTTTAGCCTTGGAAACCGTTTTCAATTCGGTTTTTTTTGGTCTAGGCATATGCTAAAAGAAAGAAATTAAAAATTTATAACAAAAATAAAATTGACTTTAAACAAGTCAATCTTATTATAGCAAAAAATAAAAATCTAAACAATAAAATTACTGCGAAATCTTAAACACCGCCGCTAGTTTTTTTTCCAATTCCTGCCTTAGGGCATCATTATTGGCAATCCGGAAAGCAGTTTTTATAACTTTAAATTTTTCCGCTTCAATTATTCGAAAATAGACTTCATCTTCACCGGCATAGACCGCAAAAATTTTCTTCAATTCGCTTAAATCTTCCAAAGAGGGGTCGCGTGAAATAATCAAACGCAAAGAACTGGAAGATGCTGGCAAGAACACCGGTTTCTCAGAATCGACTTGAGCTTTAAGGGTTTTTTTTGAAGAAGCGGAAGCGGCCGCTTGCCCCGCATAAGGGCTCTTGTAGCCAGCGTGGCCGCCGGCGCCGCCATTATTACCATTACGATAACGATTACCAATGGGCGCTGGCGATTCCATCATTAAACGCTTAAAATCATCAATCGATTTCTGCGGATCGTTGATATCTAAAATTCGAGCGCGATTGGCCAAAATTTTTAAATCACTATCTTTTTCCGAAGCCTTACCGTCAATTATAATTGTCCGGCCCTCTTCCCAAAGCTCAATTGTTTCTTTATAGAGGCGCGGAAAAACTAAAATCTCGGTCGAAGAAGTGGCATCCTCAATCTTCACAAAAATCATAGACTCGCCCTTGCGCGTAATAATCTTCTTAATGGAGGCGATGACCCCGGCGGTAATTATCCGGTCATCATTCTTATGCCCGGACAGACTGGCAATCGACAGCGCATAACCGGCTAAATATGGTTTAAAAAAATTAAAGGGGTGTTCACTGACGTAAAGACCAAGCAACTCTTTCTCCCAAATTAATTTTTCATTTTGAGCGGCTGGCGGCGAGTCATTTAAATTAGGATGGCTTTTTATAGCACCGGGCAAATCGCCGAATAGGCTCTCCTGACGACTGTCTTTATTTTTTGATTCTTCTTTATTAAAACTCAAGAACTTTTCTAAATTAGCAAGGAGAAACCCGCGTTCGCCAAAACCTTCCATCGCCCCGCTTTTAATTAGACTCTCCAAGGATTTTTTATTTAAATCCTTATCGGTTACTCGCTCCAACAAAGCAAAAATCTCTTGATAAGCGCCATTTTCTTTGCGTTCTTTAATTAAAGCGTCAACAATATGTTCGCCGACATTTTTGATCGCCTTCAAACCGAAGCGAATAGTATCAACTTTTTCATCGGCAGCCACAATTTTATTTTCTTTAGTGCCGGCGGTTACCACCGTAAAAGTACCAAAAGACTCATTAACATCCGGCGCCATAATTTTAATACCCATATTACGGCATTCTTCAATTTCAATCGCTACTCGATCGCTATCGCCTTGAACAGAAGTCAAAAGCGCCGCCATAAATTCCACCGGCCAATGGGCTTTTAAATAGGCGGTCTGATAACCAATCATGGCATAACAGGCGGCATGGCTACGATTAAAACCGTAACCGGCGAAAG
>Ga0172379_10000798_pt1 | contig 73260 bp, 60 predicted proteins | sample GrowelOW334metaG_FD_119756 | JGI IMG/M metagenome (GOLD analysis project Ga0172379, IMG submission 119756) | Groundwater microbial communities from an aquifer near a municipal landfill in Southern Ontario, Canada - Groundwater well OW334 metaG | ecosystem: Environmental > Aquatic > Deep...
ATGGCGGACATGGACATGCCGGAACCGGAACACCGCATGGCGGCTGCCCGGCGCTTTCAGCGCCCGCACCACAATCGAGAACAGCAGGATAAACGTCTTGCCCGAGCGCGAGCCCCCGAACAAGAGCAGATTCCTGACCATTCCACCGATCAGCCCGAGCGCCGTCCGCTGGTCGTCCGTAAATTTAAAGTCTGTCATAAAACAAAATCCTTTTTTATCCACAAAAAAACAAAATGGTAACATTAAAAATATTAACAATCAATTATCTATATATAGTAAAATTGTCAACCGGAACGGTGACAATAAGCTAAAATAATGCTATAAAACAGGATTTTGTATTTTCTGATTGCGGAGCATCTTTGGACTGCGGCGACCCTGCGCCGCTTTGGAATTGGATTGCCCCGGAAGCAGGATAAAACCAGTGAACAGCCAAACAAAGCGCCGCAGTCCAAAGTCAGGCCAAAGCGCCTGACAAAAATACGAAAGCCGGTCGCCTGGCCGGTTTTATACCCTTCAATTCCATAATGACGGTTGCTATGGCCTTCGCCGTTTTTTTTAAATGGATTTTGCAGTTCCGGCAGAGCGAGCCATGTTGTAGCAATGGACTTTAGTCCGTTGAAACCATAGGAACGCGGCATATGTTTTTGCCGTTTGCGCATCCGCCAAGTTTTTTGCTTGCATTTGACCCCGATGAAACTACTCCTGCCGATGAAATCGATTCTCTGCTACCGCATCTTTGGAAACCGGAAATAAAATAATATCCGAGACTTTCAAGATGTGGCTGGCTGGACGCTTACGCAGCTATTTTATATTTTCAGCCGTGCAGAGTATATTTCATCTTGATTTTTTGACAGATAAAATTATCTTAAATACTACGACGGACCAAATTGCGGCAGCACCGGATGACTGAGAATATTCAACAAATATTGTCTGTACTTTACCGGATGCCTGAAACACAGCATTGAAATAATAATCGGGGGATATTCCGCGGATGAGATTCGTATGTGCTAATTGCGGACAGAAGTTTAAAATTGCCGATGAGACTGACGCTGCTTTCGAATTTACCTGTCCCTCCTGCTGTACGGCATTCAAAGCATCCATCGCGGAAGAGCCGGTTATTGTGCGGTCGGCATCCCCGGAAGTTCAGCCGTCGGCGTCTGCGCCGGTCAGGAGTTCCGCACCGGTAAACGCAAAACTGCAACTGCCTGACGGCAGGGCGCAACTGAAAACCAATTTTATGGACAAAGTTGGCAAACCGGCGAAAACCGGACCGGGTAAATGTTCCATCCATCCGGATCAGACAGCAACAGGCGTATGCGGCAAATGCAATGCACCCATCTGCAACATATGCATTAAATCCCATGGCTATTTTTGCGGCAAAGATTGTCTTGACGCCATGATCAGAGATATTGATGCCGCAGGCAAAGCGGCTAAGTCAAGAAAAGAGAAATTATTGAAAACGCTGGGACGGACGGCAAAATGGACTTTCCGCCTTGCGCTGCTGGCATTGATCGCCTGGACCGGCTGGTGGATATGGATTCTTTTCTTTGATCCCGCCGGAAAAGTCGCATGGCAATTGGATAAAAGCATTAATGCCGCAAATTTTCATATAATTGACAATTCAGCGGGTAAATTGATTTTCATCAATAAGGACACGATCATAACGCTCGACGCCGGAACTGGAGCGGAAACTGCCTCATATTCAATCCCCCCGGAACTGGCGGATTATTCCGGAGCGGCAGCGAAGATCCTGCCGGATAAGATATTGCTTGCCGGAGAAGACGGCCTTGCCGCTGTCAGCAGACAGGGCAGGATTTTATGGAAGACCAAATTCAGCGGCGAGAATATCAGCCAGGTCAAGGCCGGCGGCAATGTTGCTCTTCTGACGGCCTCGCATGAAGACGAAAACAGCAGGAAAAAGAAAGGACAGACGCCTCATTACTATCCTGAATACATCCGCACCCTGGTGGCCTTGAGTTTGAATGACGGTCGTATTTTATGGAAAAAAGAACTCGGCAGGAATGATTATTTTTATAATTTATGCGTCGGGGACAAATATTTTGCCTGCACGGCGTCAAATTATGATGAAAAAGTGAAAGATTCATATAATTCGTTAATTTTGAAAGTAGTTGAAAACGAATCCGGGCAGGACGTATGGCAGATCAAGCTGAAACAGGGAATTAGCTGGGGACCGCGGTTTATCAATGATTTTCTGGTTTTCAAGCTGGATGACAATCTGCATGCAGTCCAGACTGCTGACGGCAAAAAAATATGGTCGCTCCAGATCAAAGGCGCCCCGTCGAGGAATTATCTGAAAACGGATGAGGATGACGGGAGTGAGCAGGAAAGAAATAATTCTGTCGTCTACTTTCTGAATCATAATGACTTGAGCGCCATCGACCTGATTAACGGCAGGGTGCTATGGAGCAGGAAACTGCCGGACGGCGCCGGTTCAGTAATCAGCAGCGGCGCCGAACGGTTGTATGTGCGGTGTCAGGAGCAGATAAAAATAGAAGACGGCAAAGAGGTGAAGCTGCCTCCGGCTTATGAGGATTTGAAAAAGGGCGATCCGGTCATGGAATCCTTGCAGGGCGCTGTAAAAGGCGACAGGTTCAGGGTTGAAGACGCGATCCTGTGCCTGGATGCGCATACCGGGGGAGACCTGTGGAAATGCGACAAAGTATACGGGGATCTGGTTGCTGACAACCGCCATGCCGTGCTGGTGCGCGATACAGCGTTAACCAGCCGCTTAGGCATGATGAGCGCTTCCAGCGACGGCGATGCCGTGATTGAGCAGTTGAACCTTTCCACCGGCAAACGGATGTTTGTCCGGAAAGATGCTGTCGGCGTGGCGGGGCCTTATGTAATTTGCGGCGATAAAGTAATCGGCCTTAAGTATAACCGCAGAGAAGGCCGGCCTGGAACTTCCGGCAGCACGACTGCGGTCAGCCGCCATAAAGAGTTGATATATCCCGGCCTGGTCGCCTTTAATCTGAAATGAGAGCCAATGTATTATTCTTCCGACAGAGAAATTAAACTTAAAGCGGCAGCAATCATCAAACCGGTGGCCGCCGCTGTGTCCGTCACCTGCCGGCGGCATCCGTCCGCCGCCGCCGCCGCGCTTTGCCTGCAATGCGGACATGGCATGTGCGGGACTTGTTTCGAAGCGGCTCTGCCCCGCATGATATGCTCCAGTTGCCGATCTTCGCTTACACCGCGAAAACTGCTGATTAACGCGTTAAAGTCACTGCGTTTTCCGGCATTATGGGTAATGGCATGTGTAATTGCATCCGGTATCGCTTATGGCATGGGCATGGGCAATCCGTCGCCGGCCGCTTTAGCGGCAAAAGATATTTCCTGGCCGTGGTTTCTGCAGGATCTCGGCAAATTGTATCTGGCGCAGGGAGGCCGGGAAAACCAGCGGGCGGCGGCCTTGAACTATTTACAACGTCCAGCCGAGGCGGAAAAGTGGTATCGCCAGGCTGCGGCTTCATTCAGAAAAACCGCCGAATACTGGAAAAAAACTCCGGTTTATTATGATCTGGTTATTGGCGAAGCAAGGGCGTTGTCCGGCAGCGGTAATAATCAAGGCGCTATTGACTTGCTGCTTCCTCTGAAAATTCCGCCCGGCGACCAGGCTTATGCGGCCTGTCAGTACTATCTTGGCATTCTCTATGAGAAAAACGGCAATAAGCCGGATGCAGTCGAATGTTTCAGAAGATCGCTCAATGCCGCCAATGCGGTGGCAGGCAGGCAGATGGACAGCTTAATCACAATGCTTACCGGCGACAGGCGGGAAGCCAGAATGATTATTTCAGTAAAAATGATGTGCGAAACCAACCTGTCCTATGCTGAACTGCAGGAACTGCTGAAGAAGTATAATCTTGTGCAGGAAGAACAAAGCAGTTACAGGTGGAAACGGGCGGCAGTCGCGAAAGAAGACGAATCCATTGTTCCGCGGAAAGAGGCAAAACCGGCGGCGGACGATGATTTCAAGGTGGAAATTTTGAAAAAAGTAATCAGCAAGTGAGGCATAAGTGTTTCTGCCATATAAAATCGAAGACGAAAGCGAGGGGATTCCATGGATGGTCTGTTTCATCTCAGCCGCCTGCATCGCCGTTTATTTCTTCACGTATAACTATCTTTCGGAATTTGAACTGAACAACTTTTTCTACCAGTATGGATGCATCCCGTCGGAGTTCAAATTTTATACCACGATCACCTGCACTTTCCTGCATGGCGGCATCATGCATCTGCTTGGCAATCTTTACTTCTTCTGGATTTACGGCAGCGCCTGCGAAAAAGCGCTGGGGGCAGCCCGGATGGTTATTATTTACCTGATCGGCGCCATCGTCAGCGTGTCAGCCCATGTAATCAGCGTTTCGGCGTTCTACCGCGATGTGCCGACCATCGGCGCATCCGGGGCGATTTCCGCAATGCTCGGCGCGTTTCTGGTACTGTTTCCCACAGTCAGGATCAGGATACTGGTTCTGACTTTCGGGCGTCCGCTGCCTGCCCATGCGCCTGCTTATTTTGTGCTGGGATTCTGGTTCCTGATGCAGATATTTTACAGTTTGAAAATCGTTGGCGACGTCGCCGAAGTCGCGTTCTGGGCCCATATTGCGGGGTTCGCCGCCGGTGCGCTGGTTGCCTCCGCCTATCAGTTCATCTTTTTCTGGTCGCGAAAACGGTATGAGCAGACCTGTTTGAAGATTTTGTCCGACTCCGGAAAAGCCTTGAAATCCGGCGACGACATGAAAACTGCGCTGCAGGAACTCTCCACGTCTGATATCAAGCATCTTCAGGAAAACCGTCTGGCCGATGTCAATTTGTTCGCCGCGGTGATGCAGCCTGTCTCAGACGAATCATTCAATCTGCTGCTTGATGAATTTCTGGCGGCGCGCAAGGAAAAAGACCATGCCAAAGCTGTTTTCTGCTACTATTCCCTGGCGGTTTATCACGATCCTGACCGTCTGAATTCTGACATGCATCTGCGAGGAGCGCACAGCGCCGCCGCCATGAACTGTCCACACCTGGCGATCTACGCCTATTATAACGCCTTCTGCACATATGAAGGCGAAACTGTCGGGCTTGAGAAAATCCTGCATTCAGTAAAAAAACTTCTGGCTGAACTGAATGAAAATGAGAAAGCCGCCATGATGGCCGGTTTACTGGCGGAGACATATCCCAATTCCGCCCTGTCCAGCCCCGGTCTTTAAAATAACCTGCACATTTGCCGATTTATACCTTTGGAGCTGTAAATAAATAAACTTTACAACTACGCGGTATTCCAACCTCGATAAAGGATTGGAATAATATGTGGCTCGGGGTCAGACTTTAGCTTTCGTGTTTTCGTTGCTTGAATAACGGGGGAATCTGTCGCTCTGCCGGTGTTTTAAGCACGAGAACAGCAGAATAAACGTCTTGCCCGAGCGCGAGCCACCGAACAAGAGCAGATTTCTGACTATGCCTTTGGGAACCGTCACAAAATAAACCTAAACGCAGGAGACCATATCATGTCTACTCGACAGGAGTAGACTGTCCAGAATCTGGATGCAGTCATCTTGACAGGATGCTATTGGCACATTATATTAACTACTCAGGTAGTTAATACATAAGGAATGAATATTATGAACAGCAGAGCAAGAGTCAAGTCGGCGCTGAATCATTCTGAACCAGACCGGATACCCCGTGATTTTGGCGGCATGGAATCTTCCGGCATTACCGGTGCGGCCTATTTTAATCTGATCCGGGACGCGGGTTCCGATTTGATGCCCAGAATTTATGAACCGTACCAATATGTTGCCTATGTCGATGCTGAATTCAAACAAAAATACAGCATCGATACTTTCAATCTGACGCCGGAGCCTGCATCCTGGAAGTGCGTGGACAATCCACTGGGATTCAAAGTATTGCTGCCGGAGAAATGGCATGAAGAGCATGATGGCGGCAGCACTCTAGTCAGAGGTCCGGACGGAACAATCATCGCCCGCCGCCCTGCCGGGGGGCACTACTTCGAACCGGCATATTTTCCGCTGCAAAACGCGGAGACGGTGCAGGACATTGAGCGAGCCCGGACGCTGATTCAAACCTGTGACTGGCCGTTTTTTGCGGATGAACCGGTTGAGGCGCTGACGCGCCGGGCGGCGGCAGCTTCCGCCCGCGGCGAATGTGTCGTGCTGAATCTGTGCTGCCATCTGCTGGCTGCCGGCCAGATGCTGCGCGGCATGGAAAATTTCATGATGGACCTGGTTTGCGCGGAGGATGTGGTTGAGGCGCTGATGTCCTGTCTGCTGGAAGGTTATCTTGCGCGCATCAACCGTCTGGCGCCGAAACTGAAAGGAATGGTTGACGTCGTGCTTTTCAATGATGATCTCGGCACTCAGCAGGGGCCGATGATTTCCCCCGGTTCATATCGCAAACTGATCAAGCCTTGTCAAAGTCAATTGTTCAAGGCGGCCAAAACGGCATTTGGCGCGCCGCTGCTGTTTCATTCCTGCGGCGCGGTGCGGGAATTCATTCCTGATCTGATCGAATGCGGGGTGGACGCGCTGAACCCGGTTCAAATCAGTGCCCGGGGCATGGATGCCGGAGAGTTGAAACGGGACTTCGGCAGTGAAATAACGTTCTGGGGCGGCGGCGTTGACACCCAGCATGTCTTGAACCGCTGCAGCCCGGCGGAAGTGAAGGACAGCGTCAGAAAGAATATCGAACTGCTGGCCCCCGGCGGCGGATTTGTCTTTTGCCAGGTGCATAATATTCAGCCGGATGTTCCGCTGAAAAACATCTATGCCATGTTTGAAGCGCTTGACGAATATGGAGTGTACTCATGAAGCAGGATATTGTAGAATCATTGAGCAGGCTGGGCTTCACCGGTTATGAAGCCAGAGCCTATGTCGCCTTGCTGCGCGCCGGTTCCGGCACGGGTTATTCAATCGCGAAAAAATCCGGAATTCCCAGCTCGAAAATCTATCAGGTGCTGCTGACGCTGGCCCAAAAAGGTGCGATCATCGGGGATGGCGCGGAGAAGAACAACTACAGCGCCGTCGCTCCGGATGCGGTATTGAGCGGCATCAAAAACAGCATTGCCGGCGAGATCAGCGCGCTGGAACCGGCGCTGCTGCTGCTGCGCAGCGAACCGGCTGAAGTAAACGCCAGAGTCATAAATAATTGTGAAGAAGCCGTTGCTTTGATCAAAACCGTAATTGCCTCGGCGGATAAAAAACTCCTGTTAACCGCCTGGGCGGATGATCTGGAGAAACTTCGTCCGGTTCTGGAGACTGCGGCGGCCAAGTCCGGAGTGTTTGTTTTATGTTATGAGGATTTCAAATTCGCCATGGGTACGGTTTTTCAGCATCGCCGCCCGGATCTGGTCAGAAAAGAGATGCCGGGCCGACTGCTGCTGGCAGTGGCGGATAACCGCGAAGCCGTTATTTGCTTCTTTCATGAAAATGGTCAGACTGAATGCATCAGCACTTCCAGCCGGGGCATTACCAGAATTATTGCCGATCATATTATTCACGATATCTCGATTAATAAATTGATGGCGGCATTGCCGGAACAAGTCAGAAACGCGGCGGAAACCGAGCTCACGGCACTTCGTTTAATGCTTTCTTGATTTTTTTTCAAATTCCCGGGTTTACATTTTAAAACCTTGGAATTATAGTAATATGGTAACGTTGAGATATATTGGAAAGATTTGGATATGGCCAGTTTAAAAGATATCGCAGAACGCGCAGAGCTTTCAATAAATACCGTCAGCCGGGCGATCCGGGGGATTGGTTATGTTTCAGAGGATGCGCGGGAGAAGGTGATGCGGATTGCCGCGGAAGTCGGTTACCGGCCCAACCGCGCGGCGCGCAGCCTGCGCTTCAGGAAGAATTTTGAGGTGGCGGTCATCAGTTTTCTTGGCGCTGACAACATCAGCGGCGACCAGTTGATGATGGAAAAGTTTGTCGGCATTAAGCGGCGGCTGGGCGCTTCCGGCTATGAGATGAATTTGCATTTTCTGGATATCAACAACGATGTTGAACCGGCGGATTTGAAACTGCTGGAGGATATTGCCGGACAAAGCCCGGCCGGCATTATAATAATCGGCGACAGCGAACGGTACAAGTCGATTTACCGGGTGATGGAAGCGAAGAAGATTCCGGCGGTGTTGATTTCGTATGACCTGATACCGGAAATGGACTGCGTTTACGTTGACCGCTTGCAGGGGGTTCGCGATGCCGTATATTATCTGGCTGGAAAAGGACGCAGTAAAATTGCATTTGCCGGATTTCACGGCATTTGCTGTAACCGTATCCGCGGCTACCGCAAAGCAATTGAAGAGCTCGGCCTTCCTGAAATGATTTTCAGTGAAAACAATTATTCCGGCGGCGAGCTGGGAAGAATTTTCGACCTTGGAGTTGCGATGTCCGGCGAGATCGCCGGGGCGGAAATTCCGCCTGATGCGGTGATTGCCTATTCGGATTATCTCGCCGCCGGGCTGATTGCCGGTTTCCGGGAAGCCGGCGTGAAGATACCTGACAAGGTCGCGGTCATCGGCTTTGACAACCGGGAACTGGCGGCATTCACCAGCCCCGGCTTGACAACCATCGCCCAGCCGAATTTCAAGGCCGGGGAACTGGCGGCGGAAATGCTGCTGGGTAAAATCATTAAGCCCGATGAGCGGGCCGGCGCGGTCGGAGTTCCAATGAACCTGAAAATCAGAAGTTCAACTTAAATATGGAATAAAAAAACAGGACATTAACAATCTCCTGAAACAAAAGGACAAAAAATGAGTGAGCAAAAATTCAAAGTCGGTATTATCGGGGCAGGAAGCAGAGGCATCTGTTCTTTCGGTCAAAATATTTCAAAGCGTAATGACGCCAAAATTGTAGCGCTTTGCGATCCCAATGAGGTCAGAATGGAATTTGCCGCCAAAGAACTCGGCTTCAAGCCCAATTTCTATACTTCCGTTGAGGCCATGATCGCCGCCGAAAAACTTGACGCGGTCGTTATTACCAGTCCGGACTTCTGCCATGAGGGCAATGCGGTGGCGGCATTGAGCAACGGGGTCAATGTCCTGATTGACAAACCGCTGGCAATAACCGTAAAAGGCTGCCAGAACATTATCCGTGCCGCCGAAAAGGCCGGCAAGAGCATCATGATGGGCTTCAATCTGCGTCATCACGCGGTACTGAAAAAGCTGAAAAAACTGATCTCGGAAGGTACTATCGGCCGGGTTTTCCTGATTGAAAACCGTGAATTCTACGACGGGGGCCGTACCTACATGTCCCGCTGGAACCGTCTTTATGCAAAAAGCGGCGGCCTCTGGATTCATAAAGGCAGCCATGACTTTGATATTTTCAACTGGCTGCTGGATTTTCCGAAACCGGTCAAGGTCAGCGCTTTCGCCGGAATTGACGTGCTCAATCCGCAGCATATTCCGTTTCCGGTAAAAGCCGATATGCCGGTCGGTCCGACCTGCCATAAATGTGCTTACAGAGAGATTTGCCCGGACGTTTACAAGATTGATGATATCCAGAACAGCGCCTGGGGCGACCGGGCGGTTGATTCCGACGGTTATTCCAAAGACCTCTGCATGTACACTTCCGACAAAGACACCCATGACAACGGCATTGCGATCGTCGAATATGAAAACGGCGCCAAGGCCAGCCATCTCGAATGTTTTATCACTCCGATGAGCGATCGCCTCTACACCGTGGTTGGTGATCGCGGCCAGGCTGAAGTCAGTCTGGAAAAGCGGACTATCATTATCCGGCCGCGCTGGAGCAAGGAAGTGATCACATACCATATTCCTGAGGGCGAGGGCGGTCACGGCGGCGCCGACCCCATGTTGATAGACGCCTTTTTCAGGGTGCTTAAAGGTGAAGAGAAAAACAGTTCAACAACTGAACACGGCATGTGGTCAACCGCCATCGGCCAGGCGGCGGAGATCTCGCGTCGCGAAGAGCGTACCGTGAGAGTCGCCGAACTGTTCAAATAACTTCAAAAAACGCCGGCAGCGCTTTTAATAACGCTGCCGGCGATCTCTTTTATGATACCGGCATATACCCGAAATGGCGATGCGGGATTCCGCAACATTCCGGATTGCTAATTTTGTTATTGATATTATGTTAACCGGAGTAATCCAGCTAATATCTTATTAAGGAACTGAGTAAATGATAAACGCCGCAATTATCGGAGTGTCCGGATTCGGACGCGTCCATTATGACGATCTTGTCCGGGAATATAAACATAAACGGGTCAACATCGCCGGGGCCGCCATTATTAATCAGGAAGAGGAAAAAGAGAGATGTGACTTTCTGAGAAGTATCGGCTGTCAGCTATTCACGGACTATAAGCAGATGCTGGAAGTTCTCCGCGGCAAAATTGATATCTGCTTCATTCCCACCGGTATCGCGATGCATGCGCCGATGAGCATCGCCGCCATGCGCGCCGGAGCCAGTGTCTATGTGGAAAAGCCCCTTGCCGCAACCGTGCAGGAAGCCGCCGCCATACGCGAAGCGGAGCAGGAAACCGGAAAGTTTGTCGCGGTCGGATATCAGACCATGTATCAGCCGGAAACCCGTAAAATCAAGCAATATATCCTGGACGGCAAAATCGGGCAGGTGCATACCTTGAAGACTTACGGTCTCTGGCCGCGCAATTTAGAATACTACCAGCGCAACTCCTGGGCCGGACAACTGAAAAGCGGCGACGCCTGGGTGCTGGACAGCCCGTATAACAATGCGCTGGCGCATTACTTGAATCTCCTGAGCTTTTATGCCGGCGAATCCTTCTCCCGGCCCGCCGTCATCGCCTCCGTGCAGGCCGGGCTTTTCCATGCCAAGCCGATCCAAAGCGCCGACACCGCCTGGATAAAGGCCGTGACCGATGAAGCGAAGATCCTGCTGTTTTATGTGACTCACAGTTGCGAAGAGCAGCAGGGCCCGGTAACTGTTATCTGCGGACAACATGGAGAGATCGAATACGACCACTTTAAAACCGTAATCCGGCTGAAGGACGGTACCGTCGAGGAATTCGCATCCTCGCAGGATCCGGCAGTCAGGAAGAACGTGATGGACGCGCTCATTTACAAACTGCAGGGCCATGACCGCTTTATTTGCAGCCTGGAAATTGCCGCCGCGCATACGATCATCTGCAACGGAGCCCATGAATCCTGCGCCATTCACCAGGTGCCTTCCGAATATGTCAGAACCATTGAAGATGACAAAGGCGTGCGGCTGGATGTCATCCCTGGAATCAGGGACATTATCCTGACGGCATTCCGCGAAAGCCGGCTGCCGGACAGGAATGATGCGCCCTGGATCACCTGCGGCGAAGTCATCAACATGACCGGATATAATCAGTTCCGGGGCGGAAAAACCGGAATGAACAGTTAGCTTCCGCCGGAAGCCCGCAATCAATTTAACATGCCGGGCAGAACGCCTTATCCCGTTTAATTACTTTTAATGTAAAAAAGTGAGCGCTGTATAGTGTTTAAAATCAACACTTTGTATTATTTGATTTTGCCCGTTTGCGGTGCTATTTTAATCCGTTGAAATTATTGCATGATTTATCCGTTTTTTAATATTTAAGGCAAATATTTTATGAGAAAACTTTTTGGCACAGACGGGGTTCGCGGCAAAGCGAATACATATCCGATAACTCCGGAGATCGCGCTTCAAATCGGCAAGGCCACGGCCTACGTTTTCGGGGCGCACGGCAAAGGCTCGATGAAGGCGGTTGTCGGCAAGGACACCCGTCTCTCCGGCTATATGATCGAGACCGCGCTGACCAGCGGACTGGTCAGCATGGGCATGAATGTGCTGGCGGTCGGCCCGATGCCGACCCCGGCGGTGGCCCATCTGACGCGCTCGATGGGGGCTTCCTGCGGCATCATGATCACGGCTTCCCACAATCCGGCGGACGACAACGGCATCAAAATCTTCGGCGGCGACGGGTTCAAACTGCCCGACCTGGCCGAACTGCAGATTGAAGAAATCGTGCTGCGCGGGGAGATCAACAGCAGCCATATCAGCTCGGAACTGATCGGCAAAGCTTACCGCATTGACGATGCCCGGGGCCGCTATATCGAGTTCACCAAAAGCTCCATCCGCAACCACAGCCTCAAGGGACTGAAAGTGGTGCTGGACTGCGCCAACGGCGCGGCATATTCGATGGCGCCGCTGATTTTGAAGGAACTCGGCGCGGAAGTGATTGAAACCGCCGTTCACCCGGACGGCTCGAATATCAACCTCAACTGCGGCGCCACCTGTATTTCCCATGCCTCCGAACTGGTGAAAAAGCACAACGCCCATCTCGGGATTTCCCTGGACGGCGACGCCGACCGCTGCATTTTCTGCGACGCCAGCGGCAATGAAGTCAACGGCGACCGGATTATTGCGCTTTGCGCACTGGATTTCAAGGCGAGAAGGCAGTTGGCCGAAGATACGGTGGTCGTGACCAGCATGAGCAATCTCGGCCTGCATAAGGCCATGAATGCCGCCGGAATCAGGGTCGAGGAAACCGCGGTCGGCGACCGCTATGTCATCGAACGGATGCGCAACGGCGGATTCAATGTCGGCGGCGAACAGTCCGGACACATCATTTTCATGGATTACGCCACCACCGGGGACGGCATCATCACTTCGCTGCACGTATTGAAGATGATGATCGACCGCAACAAAACCCTGGCGGAACTCGCGGACGTGATGGTGGAATATCCCCAGGTGATCAAAAGCATCAAGGTCAGGGAAAAAATCCCGTTCGAAAAACTGCCCGGACTTGCCGCGGAAATCAAAGCGTGCGAAAAAGAGCTGGACGGCTTCGGGCGCACCATCGTCAGATATTCCGGCACTGAAGATAAAATCCGGATTCTGGTCGAGGCCAAAGAACGCGCCGCGGTTGACAAGTGGACCGGGCGGCTTGAGGCGGCAGTCCAGAAGGAACTCTGCTGATTTAATTATTATTCGGAGGAAACGGCTGTGAAAGTGAACGTGACTGATCTCGGGTCGCCGGTTGAAATGATGCCCGTCACCTGCTGCAGAAAATTTCAGGAGATTCCGGTTGCCGGCATCTCCCTTGAAGAACGCCTCGTCTGGATGTTTGAGACCAAAGCGCCGGGCGCGGACTGGGTTATGGCAATCCGTCCCGACTTCTGGCCTTCGCCGTTCATGATCGCGCAGATTATGGAAACCGCCGACGGGATGATTATAACCAATGACGAAGGGCTGGAACTCGCACGGATGACGGTTGACGGCAAAGCGTCGGCAAAGACTGTCCGGATGGATAAGGAATCCATCCATATCAGATACCCATGGGATCTGCTGGCGGTGAATGAGAAAATCGTCGGCGCAATCGAGCAGAACAACATCCATGGTCTCGTCCGCCAGAATGTCATCATTGACGGCATTGTCCATCTCGGCGCCGGCTCCGTGCTGCTGCCGGGGGTTTATATCGAAGGCAAGGTCGTTATCGGCGACAACTGCAAGATCGGGCCCAACTGCTATCTGCGCGGCAGCACTTATATCGGCGACAACTGCCATGTCGGCCAGGCGGTGGAAATCAAAAACAGCCTGCTGATGAACAAGGTCAGCGCCGGACATCTGAGTTACATCGGCGATTCCGTGATCTGCCCGCAGACCAATCTCGGCGCCGGCACGATCTCCGCCAACCTGAGACACGACGGCAAAAATCACAGATCCGAAGTTTCCGGCGCGCTGCTCGATACCGGCAGACGCAAACTCGGCGTCATCATCGGCGACAATGTCCATACCGGAATCCATACCAGCATCTATCCCGGCCGCAAAATCTGGATGGGGCAGAACACCCGCCCCGGCGCAATCGTCAGCCAGGACATCAAAGCCTGATTCGCGGGACAGGTTCATTTGGGACACCCCGCGCCGGCAGAACATAACAGACAGCCGACACTCCGGGATCTTGAGTGTCGGAGTGGCTGTCCAGAATGAGGTTGATGAGTGTCCAGAATGGAGTAAGCAGATTATTCTTTCTCCTGCCGCCAGATTCCTGCTTTCCGGCTGTTCGCGTGGTGTCCCCAAAGACGTTTTTCCCTGCTGGAAAATAGCCTTTTGCGGTGTATATTTGCAAATAACTTTTTTAGACATGGGGTTTTTTATGCCGAAGGGTATTATTTTTCTTGCTGACGGGATGGCCGACCTCCCGTTGAATGAGCTGGGAGGAAAAACTCCGCTGGAAGCAGTGGATACTCCGGCCATGGACGCGATTGCCGCGCGAGGCGCCAGCGGCACTTTCCTGACCTTGCCGGAAGGGCTGCCGACCTCCTCCGACGTCGCCAACATGTCGGTGCTGGGTTTTTATCCAGAGCAGAACTATCCGGGGCGCGGGCCGATTGAAGCCGTCAGCCAGGGGATTGCGCTGGAGGCGGATGACATTGCATGGCGCTGCAACCTGGTCACGGTTTCCGCGGACGGCATTTTGCTGGATTACTCGGCCGGGCATATTGACAACGCGGTATCCACCCGCATCATGGCCGATCTTCAGCATGAATTCGGCAGCGGTAAAGTCAGTTTTTACCCGGGCGTAAGCTACCGCAATCTGCTGGTGCTGCACGGGAGCGAATTTTCCGATAAGATTGATTATTTCAAACCTGATTCATCCCAGGGCATGCATCTTGATGAACTGAAGCTTGTGCCGCGGGCCGGCGATGCCAAAGCCGCCCATACCGTCAGGTTTCTGGAAGACCTTTTTGCCGGAACGTCCGAATTTCTGGCGGCGCACCCGCTTAACCGCGGCAAGGCGGCTCCGGCATCCCATATCTGGCCGTGGAGTCCGGGCCGGAAACCGTCGCTGCAGCAGTTTGCCGAGCGTTATTCAGGGCGCACTGGGGCGGTGATCAGCGCGGTTGACGTGATTAAAGGGCTGGCCAAATGCGCCGGCATGGATGTGATCGAGGTTCCCGGCGCGACCGGATTTATTGATACCAATTACGCGGGGAAAGTCGAGGCCGCGTTAAAAGCGTTGAAAACGCATGATTTTGTATATCTGCATGTCGAGGCGATTGATGAATGTTCCCACATGGGAGATCTGGCGCTGAAGATGCAGGCCATTGCCGATTTCGATGCCAAAATCGTCGCTCCGGTTATGAAAGCGCTGGAGAATGAGCCAGTAATTTTCGCGGTGCTGCCGGATCACCCGGTGCCGATTGCACTGCGCCAGCATACCACCACGCCGGTGCCTGTAGCTGTTTGCGGTCCGGGCATCAACCCTGACGGCATCCGCCGCTTTACCGAAAAGGACGCGCTGGAAGGCAGTCTCGGACCGATGAAAGGCGATCAACTGATGCGCATGGTAATGAGCTTAAAATAAAAGGCGGGTATGACAGATACTGACCAAAGCAGACGTAAAAAGAGTTTTCTCATCGCCGCGGCGCTGTTTATTGCGGTGCTGTATTTTACCCGGGACGGTATTTTCAGGCCGTTATGGTTTGACGAGGCGTTGACGATCATGAATTTCATGGCCCTTCCCGGACCGGTGGAAATCTATTATAATTATGTAATCCCCAACAACCATATCGTCTATACGGTCCTGCTTAAATTATGGTCCTGCATTTACCAGCCTGTTGTCGCATTCGATGTATATCTGAGGTTGTTTTCGCTGGTGATCACGCTTGCGGCGTTCGGGATCATGTTTTGCCGGTGGAAAAAGCAGTGCGGAATCCTGGCGGTTGCGCTGGTTTGCGCCTGCTTCGCGTTCTCGCTGCCATTCGGAATTTATTCCGTTGCCGTGCGGGGATATATGCTTAGTTTTCTGCTGGTTGTCCTGGCGCTGGAATTTGCGCGGCGGTGGATTTCCGGCCCGAACTGGAAAAACGGGGCGGCTTATTTCGTGATCAGCCTGCTGGCTGTCGGCACAATTCCTTCGAATATTATTGCTCTTGGCGCCGTGGTTTTATGTTTCGCTGAATTCCCGCTGAAGAACAGAAAATTCATTGCCCGTTTCCTGTTTTTAGCAATAATCCCGCTGATTGCGCTGGCAATTTTTTACTTTCCGGTCTCCAAAGGAGTCGCCAGGGTAATGGCGCTCAGAGAAGGCTGGAATAATGGATTCGCGGCAATGACTGCGCTCTATTTGTCGTGGGCCGTCTCATTTCTGCCGGTTATTCCTGCCGCGATTCTTGCTGTGCCGCTGATATTAAGGCGAAAGAATTCGTGGAGAGGTGCTTTAATTACTGTTTTAGTGCTGCTGCTGCCGGTGCCGTTCTTCCTGATTATTTCGCCGGCGCCGTTTCCCAGAGTCTTCTTTTCCGTCTGGCCGGTGTGGATGTACTTTCTCTGCCGCGGACTCGGGCATCTGTTTGCATTGCTCAGGCTGAAGAAGTTTCGCATTACGCTGAAACTGCTGCCGGTGGTGCTGGCGGCTGCGGTTGTTGCCTGCGGGATGGCGCAGCAGGAATTCAAAGAATATCTTTCGGCCAAATATGTCGGGGGGCAGGCGCTGGATGATTTTTTCAGTCCTTACTATATGAAAGACAGTTTTAATCCGTTCGACGCGGTCAAATCGCTCCAGGTGCAGGGGGCGACGGAGGGGACGGCTAAAATCTATGTCAGCTTTAATGCCGACCCGTATTCCATCGTTTTTTACGGGAAAATGCTCGGAGTCTCCCCTGATGTATGGTGTTTTGATAATCCCAGAGGGAAAGTGTTATCCCTGGAAAATAACTGCCGGCGGGCGATTCTTGCCGGAGGCGGAGACGAAAATGCATTTACCGGGCGGTTCAAGGGAAAAGTTCTTGAGCGTGCATCTCCCGGAAACAACTTCCAGCGGGTATATTCGGTCAGTGACGACAACAGCGTCAAGCCTTAATGGAAAATCATTCTCGCCACAACGACAACAACTACAACCACGATTGTCAGAATAGTTATTACGGTAATTTTTTTGCGGCGTTTTTCGCTCCGGAGTTTATTCATGTTGCCCTGCTTCAATTGGCCAAGCACGGTTTTCATGGAGGACAGCGTAGACCTGACCGTATTGCGGACCTTGCCTTCCCGTTTCGCCATGGCGCTTTTCGGGATTTGATTCATCACATTTCTTACTCTAAGCTCTGTAAGGTCTTTATTTGCCATTTTCCATCTCTTTCCAAATCTCAAAACATTTCTTGAACGATGATGCTTGAATATGGATGCTCTGGTGATTTCTCCAAATTCAATCCTCCGGCATTAATATAACCCGGCATTGGGCTGAATGCAAAAAAAGTAGCAATCCGGGATGAGGAAGGCACAGACGGGGGGCACTATTCAGCCGCCTGAGCCGCCGCCGCTTTCATCGGCGGGTTCAGCCAATAGGTAAACTGATCCATTGCAGTATCGTTTGTGAAAAATTCAAATTTCAGCAGATACCGTTTATTTTTCATGTCCGGCGGCAGATTCAGCTTGACCGACCCCGGCTTCAGCGGTGAAATTCCGGCAAATTCTTTGTTTTTGTTCATGATCATCTTGCCTTCCGGCGAATTTAAGGTCAAATCAAGTGAAATCCCGTCCATGTCTTTGGATGGCAGATAGTCAATAATTACTTCGGTGGAATCTTTTACGTCCACATTCCTTATGGAATAAATTCCTGAGTCAGTTACTCTGGACACAGATTCCAGCCCTTTCCCGAAAAGGAGAGTCCATTCCCACTCGACGCGCTGTTCCGGCGGCACCTCGATTTTGATTACCGGCTCCACTCCGAAAGTGTCATTGTCTTTCCAGAAAACGATTTTGGCAAGAGGGGTTCTGGTGAGGATGGCGAAAACGCCGTTATCGCCGATGCCGCCGGCGGCTACCCAGCGTTCAGCTTTGGAAAATCTGTCTTCGTTATACTCGGTATACGCCATCATTTTACTGATTAAAACCGGATCTGAATTGATGGAAACAATTTTCTTGTCTCCGGCATTAAAGGCTCTTTTAACCGGAATGGATATCCATGATTTCGGCACCATAGCGTCATATTTGACATTGAAGAACGGGTGGGGCGATACGGTAGTAGTCAAAGTCTCCTTGCTGTTGTTAAACAATATTCCTTTGACGGATATTTTTGAGGAATCGCTGAATTTGGTATCTATCCGCAACTTGTAAGACTTGTCTTTTGAAATCTGCACGTCCTGAGAAAAAGACACAATAACCTCGTCATCTTTTTTCTCAACGTTGCTTTGCCATGGCAGAGAGGGTGTTGCGGCAGCGGCTTCGGCAGGCTCTTTTTTCTGTTCCGCCGGAGTTTCTTTCGGCTCACCCGGCGTCTCGGTTTTTGCCGCCTGGTCAGCCGGGGCGAAAGTCATCGGACCAAAAACCTGGGTAAGCCCGAATTTCACGCCGTTTTCGCTGGCTAGAAGGCCTTTTTCGCTGCCGGCTGGAACAATTTCTTTAAACCATCCGCCTCTGGATACGCCAGGAGCCGCCTGGTCCAGTGATTTTGCTCCGGGATTTATCAGGGCGGCAGTATAATATTTATTGACAATCAGATAGTCAGGGATGCCGTCTTTGTCAATATCTATGGTTTGAATTGTCACAGCAAAAGTCTGGCAGGCGGATAAAATTCCAACCAGACCAACCAGATAGAATTTCAAATTATCATATATTAATTTATTCATAAACCGCTTCCCATATTTTAATTGCATAAATCACAGCAGTCTTTTAAATATTATTACCTTTATAATTTAGCACAAAAAGTGAAACGATGCTTCTTTATTTTGATTAAAAACGCATTTTTGATTAAAAATATTAAAAATTATTGTTTAACCGATATAATCCTCATGATATAATAGCATTGGTTTAAATTTTAACATTCTTTAAAATCTGAAATTCACATGTCAATAGTGTTGAAGTATCTCGGTTGTTTGATTTTCCAGGCGCCACCGTGCTCCCGTAATGCCCAGATTGAAAGTGTATTCTGTCCAAAATTAGGAGGCAAGGAGCACAGAATGTTTTCCGGATCAGAAAGCCATAGAGCCCATTGGCCCCATTTTCTTCCGGCGGCGGCGGGAGACTTTCGGAATGAAATTTATGCATATAAATTTCTCTTTTCCGATTTTAACGTTATATTCATTGAATATAGCCGTTTAGGCGGCGGGTTATGAATTGATCTATTGTATATTACATAGCAATAATAAAGCAGGAGAAAGTTATTATGAGCAAAAAGATTTTAATAATCGGAGGAAGTCCGCGCAAGACCGGAAATACTGCAACAATAACCGGCTGGGTTGCCGAAGGCGCTGAATCCGCCGGGGCTTCGGTAAAAATTGTGGATGCCGCCCGCTTGAAATATAAAATTGCCGGCTGCTGCTCCTGTTACAGTTGCCAGGTCTCGCAGCAGTTCCGCTGTGTTATTCTGGACGAAGCGACAGAAGTTGTGGCCTCATTCCCGGAATATGACGTGGTGGTCTTCGCCTCTCCGGTTTACTTTTTCGGGCTTACCGCACAGATAAAAATGCTCATGGACAGAATGTTTTCACTATTTAAGTTCAGCGACGGCAAGACGATCCATAATCTTCAGAAAGTGAACTTCGCCCTCATCGCCACCTGCGGCGGCGATCTGGATGACAGCGGGGTTAAGCTGGTTGACGAGACCATCAAGAAGATTGTCCATTTTATCGGGAAGACTCATAAAAGCTTGCTCGTTCCGTCACTGCTTCCCGCGCTGGAGGAAACCGCAAAGCGAGAAGATTTAAAAGAAAAGGCTTTGGAGTTCGGGGAAAAACTGGCAAACTGGTAATTCAGGCGAAAGCCTGATAAACGGAGGGGCGCGGGCAGAAATGTTTTTTGAGAATGTTTACATCCATATTCCGTTCTGTAGCAGAAAGTGTGATTATTGCAGCTTTTTTTCTGTGCCGAACCCGGATAAAAACTTGATTGACGCCTATTTAATCCGGCTGGAGGAAGACCTTGCCGACGCCAATCTCTCGATTCCGGTTAAGACGATTTACCTGGGCGGCGGAACCCCGTCACTGCTGTCATGCGCTCAGCTTGAACGCTTCTACGCCATGATCCGGAAGTATGTGCCGCTGCTGCCATCCGCTGAAATTTCAATGGAATGCAACCCGGAAACGCTGTCTCCGGAGAAGGGCGAACTCATCCTGAATTTTGTCAACCGCCTGAGCATCGGGGTGCAGTCCTTCAATCACAAACTTCGTGCCAAACTGGGCAGACAGTCCAAGGATTCTGAAATTGAAGCGGCGTTAAGCAGTTTAAGAGGACGGCGGATCAAAGATTTTAACATAGACCTGATTTACGGGATTCCAGGACAGACGCTGAGAGAATGGGAACAGGACCTGGAGGCCGCCGCGGAACATGACATCTCCCATATTTCCTGCTACTGCCTGACCATTGAGGAGGGTACCGCGCTGGCGACTTCGTTTAATGGCGAAGACCTGATTGATGATGAAGTCACCGCCGAAATGTGGAGCATGACCGGCGCCTTTCTGGAGTCCAGAAAAATCCGCCGTTACGAAATATCAAATTACGCCAAACCGGGCGCGGAATGCATCCATAATATCAATGTCTGGTATGGCCAGCCGTATCTCGGCCTGGGACCGGCCTCGACCTCATTTGACGGCAGAGACCGCTGGACGCAGCCGTCCTCGCTGGAAAAATGGCTGAATGGACAACCTCCGGAAATGGATATCATTGACCCGGAGTACCGCATGGCGGAAATCTTTATCATCGGGCTCAGAACTGTTGAAGGCTGGAACAGCCGCCGCTGGAAGGATGTATTCCTGCAGAAAGCGATGTATGTTGACTGGAGCACGATGCTGGAACGGGCATTCAGCGTGAAGAAGCTCCACCCCGATCTGATGAATGTTTCCGAAGACAATATCAGCCTGACCGAAAAAGGCCTTTTATTCTGGAACACCGCCGCCGAGGCCTGGCTGGGGTGATCAGAACGGGAAGTCTTTCCTGGTGAAACGGTATTCCTTGCGGCAGAAATTGCACATGATGGCCGGGTTCGCGTTTTCTTTAAACAGGGCAATCAGCTCATTCCTGTCCAGAACCGACATTGCCATTTTCATTTTCTCAAAGGAGCAGTTGCACCTGAACCCCGGACTGCTGCCGTAGTCGTAGGAGAGCAGATTTTTGTCTGAGTCTATTTCGCTCTCCCCGGCGGCGAGAGCCGCCAGCGCCCATAGTTTTTTTTCAGAAGGCATGCGTTCCAGTATCCGGCTGGCGAATTCCGGCTGGCAGATATTTTTGCGGTACTTTTCAAATTCGGTCAAATTGCAATCCGGCATGGCTTGAATCATGAAGCCGCCCGCTCTTTTAACCGGATCCAGCGGGTCCGGATTGAACTCGATCGCCGTGCTGAATTCGGTCTCAATCTGATCGCTGACGGAAAAGAAAAAGCCGGCGTCTGCGACCGCATCGCCAAATGCGGTACGGGTTTTGCCGGAGTTCAAAATTTTCCCGGCCTCCGACTTGATGATGGAAATGAAACCGTCTTTTTCGCCGTAAATCTCCTGTTCCGAAGATATTTTGTCCATCAAATGCGGCTCTTTGATGATGCCGCGAATGTCACAATCGGCATTGGAATCCACGATAATGGAAGATATTTTACCCGGGTAATCCCAGCGCAGCGAGTACTTTTCACCTTTATTCAGCAGCGCGGAAACCAGCGCCCCGACGGTCAAGGCGCCGGCAAAGATCTCCGCGGCGACCGGATCCGTGTCGTGGATCGCAATCCCCCTGGCAACCGTGCCGGTAGTTTCCGCAAACACAAACCGGGCGTTGATATTCCGGAGAATGCCGCGGATAAGATAATCAGAATGAACCATTTTGATCTCTTAAAAACATGGCGGCATGATTGCCGTCATGTTGTGCTTATTGTACTCGTTCAATCACGATTTCGGGATCGATTTCTTCCCGCAGAATGCGCTCAAGACCGTCTTTTATCGTCATTGTGGCATGCGGACACATGCCGCAGGCGCCGCGCAGGCGGACCTGGGCGGTTTTTCCAGTAATGTCAACAATCTCGAGGTCTCCGCCGTCAGCCTGAAGGTGGACTCTCAATTCATTCAACCGGGTTCTGATTTTGTCATGGAGCTCAGACATTTTTTATCTCCCTGTGTTTTAGGATTCAAAACTTGCAAACAGTTAATTTTACCACACGAATTTCGATCCGCTCAGTCTTCTGCCGAATTCTGAAAGGACTTCATTTTCTTCACTGATCCCGCCGCGGGCTACAAATGTCGCGCTGAAACGGACGTAATTGCCGACATCATCCCAGGGAACGCTGCTGATGAGCTTTTCTTTGATCAGCCACTGGCTGAAATCTTCGGCGGTCTCGAATTTTTCGCCGCTGCCGGTGCCTTTCGGCGCTTTTACATAGAGGTAGAATGAGCCTTCCGGCACTTTGGCCGGGAAGCCCAGTTTGCGCAGGCTTTCGGTCATGCTTTTCAGGCGGCGTTCGTACTTCTCGCAGATCTTCGGAGTGATATTGGCCTGATCTTTGAGTGCGCAGATTGCGGCTTTCTGAATTGCGGCAAACTGTCCGCTGTCGGCGTTGTCTTTGACAAAGGCGAATGCCTTGACTGCCAGTTCGTTGCCGCAGACCCAGCTCAGACGCCAGCCGGTCATGTTGAATCCTTTGGACATGCTGTGCAGTTCGACCGCGACGTCTTTGCCGCCCGGCAGCGAAAGGATGCTGAGCGGTTTGCCCTGGAAATTCAGCGGCGCATAAGCAGCGTCGGAAACAATCAGAATGTCATTTTTCTTTGCGAAGTCAATCGCCTTGGCAAAGAACTTTTCATCGGCGGAAGCGCCGGTGGGGTTGTTCGGATAGTTCAGGTAAAGCAGTTTTGCCCGCTTGCGCTGATCCGCCGTCAGCGAATCGAGATCGGGCATGAACTTGTTTTCCTCCAGCAGCGGCAGATTGATCACTTCGCCGCCAAGATATTTAGTCCAGGTTCCCATCACCGGGTAGCCGGGAACCGTCATGATCGTGATGTCGCCGGGGTTGATGAAACAGGCCGGGAGCAGAGAAAGGGCGGACTTGCTGCCGATGGCGTGCATGACTTCCGTTTCCGGATTGACATCGGCGTGATAGAGCTCTTTCATATACTGCGCGACGGCAATCTTGAATTCATCGATGCCGTTATCGGCATAAATGCGGTTTTCCCACAACGCGGCTTCCCTGCAGAGCGCCGCCACCACTTCCGGGAACGCCATGTCATCGGGTTCGCCCACGCCCATATCAATCAACTTTATGCCGGGGTTGGCTTTCATGGCGGCGCGTTTTGCCCGCTTGATCTTCTCGAACTTATAAATTTTGGTGTCCTTGCCGAATGACGAACCGCCAAGCCGCTCGGCGAAATTTGACTGTAAAAAACTTTCTTCCATCACTTTGCTCCGTTTATTCTTATTTAATTCAGCCTTAGCTTTTTTTAAAAAGCGGGATATTGTATATGTTCTGCAAATCAAGTTAATTATAGCATGAATTTGTAATTATTCACCTTTTTACAAATCAATTTTACAGGAAAAACGACTTATGAAAAAAATTGTTGTTGATAAATATGAATTTGAAGGGTATAGAATCCCGACCCAGTCGGCCAATATTCTTTTGATCAAGGGGAAGCACGGTTTTCTCGGCTGCGGTTATTTCAGCGTTGAAACCGCCAATAAACTTCAGGAAACCGTTGCCATTGTCACCGGTGTCCAAACTTTCGACGACATGTTGAACGCAATAGTGGTCAACGTCAGCGCAAGCGCTGAAAAAGACGGTATCGTAAAAGGGATGTCCGGACGCGACGCCCTGCTGAAAATGGCATAACCGGGAATATGAAGATGAAAGTTGTTGCAGACGATAAGATACCTTTTCTTAAAGGCGTGCTTGAACCATATTGTGATTCAGTAGTGTATCTGCCGGGCGGAAAAACCCTGCCGGCGGATGTCATCGACGCCGACGCGTTAATTACCCGGACCCGGACGAAATGCAATGAAAAGCTGCTGGCCGGGTCGAATGTAAAGTTCATCGCGACGGCCACCATCGGCTTTGACCATTTCGACACCGCCTATCTTGATGCCGCCGGAATCACCTGGACTAACGCGCCGGGCTGCAATTCCAGTTCCGTCAAACAGTATATCACATCCGTGCTGCTCAATCTGGCGGCGGATCACGGCATCGCGCTGCGCGGCAAAACGTTGGGCGTGGTTGGCGTCGGCAATGTCGGATCCAAGGTTGCCGCCGCCGGCAGAGCGCTGGGCATGAACGTATTGTTGAATGACCCGCCCCGCGCTGAAAAAGAGGGGGCTGAACAGTTTGTCAGCCTCGAACGTATCCAGTCCGAATCGGACTTCGTCACTTTACATGTGCCGCTGACGGAAGCAGGAAAGTACCGGACATATCATCTGGCGGATGCGGACTTCCTGAAAAAGCTTAAACCCGGAGCCTTCTTCATAAATTCATCCAGAGGCGAAGTTTGCGATAACGCCGCATTGAAAGTCGCGCTAGCGGCCAAAACAATTCGCGGCGCAGTGCTGGACGTCTGGGAAAACGAGCCGGAGATTGACTGCGAACTGCTGCGGCTGGTTGATTACGGCACTCCCCATATCGCCGGATATTCTACTGACGGCAAGGCCAACGGCACCGCCATGAGCGTCGGTGCGCTTTGCCGGTTCTTCGGTTTGAATCTGAAAGACTGGTATCCGTCATATATTCCGGGGCCCGACAACCGTGAAATTGCGCTGGCAGATCAGGGTTCTTTTGAAAAGACGCTGCTTGACGCGGTAAACGTCAGTTATGACGTCAAAGCCGACAGCGCCAGGCTGCTGGCATCCCCGGAGACATTTGAAAAGCAGCGCGGCGATTACCCGCTGCGCCGCGAGTTTCCTTATTATACTGTCGCCGTCAAAAGCGGTTCCCGTCTGAATCCGGACATCCTTTCCGCGCTCCGGGAACTTGGTTTCAACCTGAAGGACACATAACCAACCATGTTTAACGCAATCATCTGCCGCTATAACGAGATAGCGATCAAAGGCAATAACCGGGCAATGTTCGAAAACCGGCTCGTTGAAAATATCTACGATCTGCTCAAACAGGTCGAGGAAATCAAAGTCTCACGGGTCAGGGGCAGAATCTGGGTGCAGCATCCGTCAAAACAGCCGTTTTCCGACGGCGAACTGGAGATAATCAAAGAGCAGCTTCCCCGGGCCTTTGGCATCGAATCGTTCTCCCCGGTCATCATGTGCGGACTGGATATCGAGGAAATCTGCTGCGCGGTTGACGGCAGTTGCGACCGGTTTATTCAGGCGGCAATGACGAAAAAGACGGTTCCGGCTTTCCGCATCCGGGCGACCCGGAGCAATAAAAAGTTTCCGCTAATATCCAAGGAGATCGAAATCCGGCTGGCCAAAGTCGTCGCCATTAAATATGATGACGGACGGCTGAAAGTCAATTTGACGGATGCCGATGTGACCGTCGGCTGTGAAGTACGGGATGAATTCGCTTTTGTCTTTTACGAATCGTTTCAGGGGCCGGGCGGACTGCCGGTCGGCTGCAATTCGCCGGTGCTGGCGCTGCTGTCCGGCGGGATTGATTCGCCGGTTGCCTGCTATATGACGATGAAGCGCGGCTGCCGGGTTGACTACCTCACCTTTCACAGCGCTCCATATACTCCGCAAGTGACGATTGACAAAGTGAAGCGGATCGCCGTTGAATTAAACCGTTTTCAGCGTCCCGGCAAATTGCACATCTGCAATCTGGCGCCGATCCAGAAGCTGATCCGCGACAACTGCAATCCCAGGAACCGGACCGTCCTTTACCGGCGGATGATGTTCCGCATTGCGGAAAAAGTGGCCCGCAGAACCGGCTGCATGGCCTTGGTGACGGGTGAATCCGTCGGCCAGGTCGCCAGCCAGACCATTGTCAATCTCAATACGATTAATGACGCAGTCAATATGCTGGTGCTCCGTCCGCTGATCGGAATGGACAAAAGCGAAGGCATTGCGCTGGCGGAAAAAATCGGCACCTTTGAATTGTCCAAAGAACAAGTGCCGGACAGTTGCACCGTTTTTGCCCCGTCTGCGCCGTCTACCGCCGTGCCGCTGGAGCGCGCCATCGAAGACGAAGCTCTGCTGCCGGGCTATGAAGCCGTGCTTGATGAAATTATCCAGGGCATTGAAGTTTATACCGACGGCAAATGACAGACGCCGGTTCCATGCTCTCGCACTTGGAATATGCATTAAAAGTCAAAGCTGCGTGGAAAAATTTACATTAAAGCGCAGAAAAAATTTGCATTTTCCCGGCATTCATTATAGTTTCATTTCCCGGCATATAAATGTTTATGACTGTCATATAAATAACGAATACTTCAAAAAGAAGGAGATGGAATATTATGAAGAAATACATGCTGCTTACGGTTATGCTGATCGCCTGCGGATTGCTGCTGGCGGCGGGCGGATGCAAAACTAAACTGCCGGCCGGGGATGTTGACATCGCCCGTAATTTTGCCCCGGAAATTGCAACGCTTAAAGATCCGAATCTTTCGACCAGTTCGCTGGATAAATACAATGCCGCCTGCATCATTGCTGAAAACGTGGATTTTTCATATTTGCGCGACACCACGTCGATGGAGAATATTTTCGGACAAAAGGATGCCACGATCGGAACTTTTGAAGGAAATGATTATATTCTCTACACCTACAAGTTCAAAGATAAATCCGTTCAATTCAGATTCTCCATAGACGGAACAACCATTATTAGCGCCAGCGTTAAAAGAGGCGGAATCGGCGAGGTGCCGGAAAAAAAGCTGGAATCGAGAATTCTGAAGCCGGAATAGGAATATTTGCGTAAACAAAACAAAGCAGCTAAAAGATGATTCTTTTCGACGATGAATATTTTATGCGGCGCGCGCTGATGATGGCGGAAACCGCCGCTGAGGCGGGTGAAGTGCCGGTCGGAGCGATTGCCGTTAAAGACGGCGAGATCATCGCCCGCGCCGGCAATCAGGTTGAACTGCTGAAAGATGCCACCGCCCATGCCGAAATACTCGCAATCACCCAGGCCGAGGCCGCTCTTGGCGACTGGCGGCTGGATAAAGTGGATATTTATGTGACTAAAGAGCCGTGCGCCATGTGTGCCGGAGCCATGGTCAATGCCCATGTCCGCCGACTTGTCTACGGCATGGCGGACCCGCGTTCCGGCGCTGCCGGCAGCGCCCTGGACATCACCGGCTTTAAAGGCATGTTATGGAATGTGGAAGTCAAGGCCGGAGTTTTAGAGTCCGAATGCCGTGCGCTGATGCAGCAGTTTTTCCGTAAAGTCCGCAAAGAAAAAAACTCCTGAAGAATTATTCCTTTTTGTCGAGGATTTCCTGCAACGTTTTCATCTCTGATGCAAAATCACCGGATATTACCGGCGTTCCGGTTGCCAACTGGTAAATCTTCAGGAATGCGGAAATGGGAAAGTCCTGTTTCTGCCATTTTTCACGATACCCGGTCAATCCGTATTTTTTCAGGATATTCCGCATTTCCAGGTACAGGTTGAGCACCAGCAGCCTGAATTCCACCAGGGCGGAAAATTTGACGTCATGGCGGACATGGATTCCGGCATGAATATCGGAGCAGCAGGTCAGTTCCACCCCTACCTGCCACCGCTTCTCCGGCGAAAAGACATAAGAATACATCACCGGATCGATTTCCCAGAAAATATAAAAGCGGAGATCCGGCTCTGCCGGGACGCCGTCCGGATTGTATAATGCCGCAATGTCCAAAAATATTGCCGATAATTCGCCCAGCGGATCGCAGGAAGCTGCCGGCAGCCTGATTACTACAAGACCGCCGGGAGTGACTGAAGACGCGACGTGCATTTCCAGCCATCCGGATTCGATGGCATTGATTGTAATGACAGAATCTTCCGCCATATCCGCCTCACTGCAAATTAAAAACTGTCAGCAGCCGGTCAAATTTTGTCTTTCGCATGATAATGAGTATGAAGAAGCTGATGGGACTTTTCGCCGAGCGGTTTCTTCAGGAATTCTTCGTACAGCTTCTTTATGTCCGGATTCAGATGGGATTTCCGGAGCTGCTTGCCTTCGTCTTCACGATAAAGCGCGCTGATCCGGGCATTTCTGACTTCGTCATTCGTCTGCCGGGGTTGTCCGCCGCCGCCGATGCAGCCGCCGGGGCAGCACATGACTTCGATAAAGTGGTAGCTGGCTTCGCCGGCCTTGATTTTTTCGATAAGTTTCTTGGCATTGCTGAGGCCGTGGGCAACCGCCACTTTGACTTCGACGCCGTTCAGGAACGCCCATTCCGGTACCGTCGTTTCAATTTTTACCGAGGCTTCCTTGACGCCTTCCAGTCCGGCAATCGGAGTAACATGGAGTTTCGGGAACGGGAAATCGCGGCCGGTGACAATTTCATAAACGGTGCGGAGCGCGGCTTCCATAACCCCGCCGGTGTTGCCGAAAATATCCGCGGCGCCGGAGGAAATACCCAGCGGCGAATCCATGACGCCGTCTTCAAGCTGGTCAAACTCCAGTCCGGCCTGCCGGATCATCCGTCCAAGTTCGCGGGTCGTCAGCACAACATCTACATCCCGATAACCGCTGCTGTTCATTTCCGCGCGTTGCGCTTCGTATTTTTTGGCGGTGCATGGCATGACTGACACGACTACAATATCCTCCGGCTTTCTGCCGATTTTTTCCGCATAATATGTTTTGGCGATGGCGCCGAACATCTGCTGCGGCGACTTGCAGGTGGAAACATTGGGCAGGATATCCGGGAAAAAAACCTCCGCGTAGTTGATCCAGCCCGGCGAGCAACTGGTGAACATGGGCAGGGCGACGCTTTTGTCCTTGTCAACCAGCGCTTTTTTCAGTCTGGTCAGCAGTTCGGTGCCTTCCTCGATAATCGTAAGGTCGGCCGCGAAGTTGGTATCGAATACCGCGTCAAAGCCGATTTTGCGCAACGCCGTCACCATTTTCCCGGTGACAATGGTACCGGGCTTGTAGTCAAAACACTCTCCGAGCGCGGCGCGGATTGCGGGAGCGGTCTGGACAATGACAAATTTGGAGGGATCATCCAGCGCCCGCCAGACTTCATCAATCTGGTCTCTTTCAGAAATAGCGCCGACCGGACAGATCGCCGCGCACTGGCCGCATTGGACACAGGTCACGGAACTCAATTTTCCGGCAAAAGCCGGCCCGATGTAGGTTTTGAACCCGCGACACTGCGGAAAGAGCGAGCCGATGCCCTGAACCTGGTTGCACGCGGTCACGCAGCGGCGGCAGCCAATGCACTTGGCGGAATCCCTGACCAGCGCGGGGGTGCTTTCGTCAACGATTCTGCGGGATTTCTCCCCCTCATAGCGGATCAGCTTAATGCCAAGATCCCGCGCCAGCCGCTGCAATTCGCAGTCTTCGTTCCGGTCGCAGAGCTGACAGTCGCCCTGATGCTCGGACAGCAGCAGTTCCACCACCATTTTGCGGGCATCGCGGGCGCTGCGGCTGTTGGTATGCACTTTCATGCCTTCGGCGGCGGGAGTCGAGCAGGAAGCGACCGGATCGCGCATGCCTTCGACTTCGACCAGGCATACCCGGCAGGCTCCGATCGGTTCAAAATTCTGCATATAACACAATGTCGGAATATTGATTTCAATTTTTTTTGCCGCCTGAAGGATCGTTGTTCCCTCTTCGACTTCCACCGGCATATTATTTATGGTTAATTTCGGCATTTTATATTTCCTTTGATAAAGAGTATTTCGTATCCCGGGCCTTACTGCACACGCGGCTTTTTGCCGTAATCGCATCGCAGACAACGTTTCGCCTGGCGGATGGCCGCTGCTTCGCTCCAGGGCTGCTCCACCTCATCAAAGTTGTTCCTCCGCCGTTCCACCGCGATCAACGGCTGTTTTTCGCGCGGATACGGCGCCGGGTCGGCATCCGGATCGAAATAGACGTCGGTTTCTTTATCCTGACGCCAGAAAGCATGGTCTTCGCCCGTCAGATAAGTGTCTATTCCGACGGCGGCTTTCTCGCCGGAGCAGGTCGCCTCGATTACCGACCATGGCCCGGTAACCACATCGCCGCCGGCGAAAATCCATTTTTCGGAGGTCTGTCCCGTCAGCGGATCCGCCTTGATGTAATTGGCGGGATTCAGCTCCAGATTAACATCTTTGACATAATTATCAGCCTCGGAAGCCTGACTGACGGCGGCGATGATCTGATCGGCGTCAATGATAAAATCATTTTCGCCGGAATCATCCGCGCGTCGGCGGCCGGTGCGGTCGAATTCGCCGAGCCGCATTTTCCTGCATTTGATGCCCGCCACTTTACCGTCTTTTCCAGTGATCTCAAACGGTGCGGTCAGCATCAGCATTTTGACGCCTTCGTTTTCGGCTTCCTCCACTTCTTCCTCGTAGGCCGGCATTTGTTCGCGGGTACGGCGGTAGACCAGCGTCACTTCCGCCGCGCCGAGCCGGAGCGCTGTCCGGGCGGCGTCAACCGCGGCATTGCCGCCGCCGACCACTACCACTTTTTCGCCGACCGGCACCGAGCCTTTGACATTATATTGCTTGAGGAAAGTAAGCGCCTGAGTGACGCCGTCCAGCTCCTCGCCCGGCAGGCCGAGCTTGATGGAGGCGGAAGCGCCGATGGCGACAAATACCGCCTCATAGCCTTCGCCCTGAAGTTGTTTCAGCGTAAAATCATGCCCCAGCCTCTTCCCGGTTTCAATATCCGCGCCCATGCGTTCGATCATGCGGATTTCACGGGCCAGGATTTCGCGGGGCAGCCGGTAGGCCGGAATCGCCTGCACCAGCATGCCGCCGGGACGCGGTTCGGCTTCGAAAACTTTTGGTTTATAGCCCAGGCGCGCCAGGAAGAACGCGCAGGACAAGCCGGCGGGGCCGGCCCCGACAATGGCAATCTTCCGTTTGGCGTTTTCCGCGTTTTCGCGGACTTCCGGAACCTGTATCGTGACTTCCTGTTCAACCATGAAACGCTTGATGCCGCGAATGGAAAGCGGCTCGTCGAGACTGGCGCGGCGGCAGCAGCTTTCACAAGTGTGGTAACAGACGCGGGCGCAGGCGGCGGCGAACGGATTCCTGTTGCGGTGCAATCGCAGCGCTTCGGCATAGCGTTTTTCCGCCACCAGCGATACGAATCCAGGCACATCCACCCCGGCGGGGCAGGCGCTCTGGCACGGCGCTCTGACCAGTCCGGCGCAGACCCCGACCGGACAGCGTTTCTCCCGGATATGTTCTTCATATTCATTGCGGAAATAACGGATAGTGGAGAGCACCGGATTGGCCGCGGTTTTGCACAGGCCGCACAGTGCGGTTTTCTTGAGCATTTCACCGAGCGAAATCAGTTTTTCGATGTCGCCCTCCTCGCCTTTGCCGCAGCAGATGCGTTCCAGCATTTCCAGCAGGCGCTTGGTTCCGATCCTGCCGGGGGCGCATTTGCCGCAGGCTTCATCCTGGGTGAATTCCAGAAAGAAACGGGCGACGTCAACCATACATGCGTTATCGTCCATCACCACCAGTCCGCCGGAGCCCATGATTGCGCCGAGTTCGGTCAGGGTCTCGTAGTCAACCGGCACGCTTAAATGCTGTTTCGGGATACAGCCGCCGGAGGGGCCGCCGATCTGGGCGGATTTATATTCTTTGCCGTTCGGGATGCCGCCGCCGATGTCATAGATGATTTCGCCGAGGCTGGTACCGATAGGCACTTCAATCAAACCGATATGATTAAGATTGCCGGTCAGCGCGAAAATTTTAGTGCCCGGCGATTTTTCCGTGCCGACTTTCCGGAATTCGGCGGCGCCGTCGCGGATGATCATCGGAATATTGCCGAAGGTTTCGACATTATTAAGCACCGTCGGCTTGCCCCACAGGCCTTTGACCACAGGGAAGGGCGGCCGCGGGGAAGGTTCGCCGCGTTTACCTTCAATCGAATGCAGCAGCGCGGTTTCCTCGCCGCACACAAACGCGCCGGAACCCTGGGCGACTATAATATCGAAGCAGAAATCCGTCCCCAGGATGTTTTTGCCCAGCAAGCCGCGTTCACGGCAGTCGCGGATCGCGATTTCCAGTCGTTTCAACGCCAGCGGATATTCCGCCCGGCAGTAAATGTAGCCGGTATCCGCGCCGATGGCCCGCGCGCCGATCATCATGCCTTCCAGCACCGCGTGCGGGTCGGATTCGATCAGGCTGCGGTCCATAAACGCGCCGGGGTCGCCTTCGTCGGCGTTGCAGACGATAAATTTCCGGTCGGCTTTAGATTTTGAGCACAATTCCCATTTCAAACCGGTGGAAAAACCGGCACCGCCTCTGCCGCGCAGTCCGGAGGCTCTGACCTCGGCGGTGATTTCCTCCGGGGTCATTTTGGTCAGCGCTTTGGCTAATGCGGCATAACCGTCGCAGCCGATATATTCGTCAATGCTTTCCGCCGCAATCCGGCCTTTATTTTTCAGCACTTTCAATTTCTGTTTCGCAAAAAACGGAATTTCACGGTAAAACGGCACTGCCGCACCGTCATCTTTATCGCGATACATCAGCCGCTCCACTGGAGTTCCGTTGACAATATGGCTCTCAATGATTTCTTTGGCGTCTTCGGGAGCCACTTTCTGGTAAAAATATCCGCCGGGATAAATTACCATGATCGGGCCGGCGGCGCAGAAGCCGTTGCAGCCGGTTTCGACCACACTCGCCCGGTCGCGCTCAAACGAAGCTTCGCCGTGCAGTCCGGAGCAGGCGTTTTCAGAGACTTTGACTTTTTCATGAAGTCCGTGCCTGTTGATTTCATCCAACAGTGCCTGCTTCAGTTTGGCCGCGCCGGAGGAAATACAACTGGTCCCCATACAGAGCATTATATCAAAAATGTTGCCGGAGCGGGTGTCTTTGCCATGCCAGTCGCGCAATGCCATCCGGGATGCCATCTGTGTTTTAATGGAGGCTATATCATCGACATTCTTTATTAATTTATTGCTCATCGCCCGTCCCTCCTTTATACGCGCCAAGAATTTCAGCAATCTTGGACGGTTTTGCCCGGCGGTGCACATTTTCGTTAACCAGCAGCACCGGGGCCAGGCCGCAGGCACCGAAGCAGCGTCCCACTTCCAGCGAAAACAGCCGGTCCGGAGTAGTTTCGCCGACTTCGATCTTCAATTCCTTTTTTACCGCGTCCAGGATCTCCTTGCCGCCGCGGACATAGCAGGCCGTGCCGAGGCAGACCCGGATCAGATATTTGCCGCGGGGATGAGTTGAAAAAAACGAATAAAAACTTACTACGCCGGCAACTTCGCTGTAGGATTTGTTGAGTTTAGTGCTGACATATTTCAAGACATTTTCCGGAAGATAACCGAATATCGCCTGGGCGTACTGCAGAATCGGAATCAGTCCGCCTGGTTTATTCTGATATTCGAGCAGAACTTTGTCAAGCCGCTCGAAAAGTTCACTTTCAGAAACGTTTTCATTGCACGCGCACGTGCACTTTCCATCTTTCATCTCTCCCTCCTTTACGCGGTTCTATTAACAGGAAAACATGAATCAGAATTTTATCCAAACTATTACAATGATAGCAGGCTATTTACAATAATTCAATACATAAATATTAATTTTTATCTATCATTTTCCACAGCGCAGGATGGACACAACGGACTAAACGGAAACAAATGGACGTGATCGGTATCACTGTTTTACCCTCCGTCCGTTCAGTCTGTTTGCCTGCTTCATTCTGACTTTGCAGAGCCGCTCTGAAAACCCGCCATGCGATTTAAAATCCTGCGCCTGGCGATCCAGCAGCGCAATTTGCGCCGCATCAAATGTTTCAGATAATCCTGCTCCAGCTCCCCGAGGCTGCCCTTCGCCACGTTTGTCAGGTTCATCTCCGGCTTTACTTTGAGTAGATTGCAGTATTTCGCCATTTGTTTATGAATTATTCAGGTTAGAATTAATACTAATAAATTATGGTTACTATATGCATGATTATTGCATTTGCAGCCATATCGTGTTTAGATATCGTTCCGTTTGGATATGGTCATTTTATAGAATTTTAAAGCTGTTAATATTCTGCGCCGTTCCCGGCATTTCCATCAATCGATATTTATTTTGCTTTCCGGTTTGAGTTGTCGATAACCTAATATAGATTATGGAAAATGTGAATATAAACAACTGACTTGTGAAGAGAGATTATGCTGGCAAAAACATTTTCCGCGGCGGTCATCGGAATCGACGCTTATATGGTGGAGGTGGAAGTCAACGCCACCGGTTCCGGCGAACAGAATATTGTTTCCATTGTCGGGCTGCCCGATCCCGCCATCAAGGAAAGCCGCGACCGGGTGCGTTCGTCACTGCACAGTACCGGTTTCCCTCATCCGCATGGAGCCACGCTGGTTAATCTGGCCCCCGCCGACCTGAAAAAAGAAGGCGCGGCATTCGACCTGGCGATTGCGCTGGGGATGCTGGCCGCCACCGGCTATATTGACCGGACAAAACTGGCGAAAACTGCGGTCATCGGTGAACTGGCGCTGGACGGTTCTGTCCGCGCGGTCCGCGGCGCGCTGCCGGTTGCGGTAAAGGTCAGTTCCGAACCCGGGCTCGAAGCTTTGCTGGTGCCGCATTACAACGCCGAGGAGGCCGCGCTGGCCGCCGGAGGATTTCCAGTTTATCCGGTAGGATCTCTGCGGGAAGCAGTGGAATATTTCAATGAAGGCGGGCTGCTGCCGTACAAGGCGGATCTGCAAAGCTATATCCGCGCCGATAACGGGCGCGATCCGGATTTCGCGGAAGTCAAAGGCCAGGCCATGGCCCGGCGCGCCCTGGAAATCGCCGCCGCCGGAGGCCATAACAGTCTGATGATCGGCCCGCCCGGCACCGGCAAAAGCATGATTGCCGCCCGGCTTGCCGGGATTCTGCCGCATATGACGCTGGAGGAGACGCTGGAAACCAGCCGGATTCATAGTGTGCTCGGCCTGCTATCTTCCGGACAGCCGCTGCTCAACCGCCGCCCGTTCCGTTCGCCGCACCATACCATCAGCGATGTCGGCCTGATCGGCGGCGGCAAGAACCCGTCGCCGGGCGAAATCAGCATGGCCCATAACGGGGTGCTGTTTCTCGACGAACTGCCGGAATTCAAAAGAAATGTCCTGGAAGTCCTGCGCCAGCCGCTGGAAAGCGGCCTGGTGAACGTGGCCCGCGCCGCCGGCAGTTTCACCTTTCCCGCCAAATTCATGCTGGTGGCGGCGATGAACCCGTGCCCTTGCGGCAGGATGAATCCGGCCCTCGGCTGCCGCTGCAAACCGAATGAAGTCAGAAAATACCGCGGGAAAATTTCCGGGCCGCTGCTTGACCGTATTGATCTGCATGTGGAAGTCCCGCATCTTAGCCAGGAGGAGTTGCTGGCCGCGCCCAGCGGCGAACCCAGCGCTAAAATACTCGAACGCGTCAAGGCGGCAAGGACAGTCCAGGCGGAAAGATATTCCGGTCTCGGATTCTACTGCAATGCACACATGACCAGTAAAGACCTTCAACATTTCTGCCGCATCGGAGCCGGCGAGCAGATGCTGTTGCGCCATGCGATCAACGATTTTCATCTGAGCCCCCGCGCCTATGACCGGATACTGAAAGTTGCGCGCACCATTGCCGACCTCGTAAAGTCCACCGATATCGGCGAAGACCATCTGTTCGAAGCCATCAATTACAGAAATTTCGACCGCGGCGAAAGCTGGTAATCGCAGCAATGCCTGAATTCAATTAACAAAGTTTTTCAACCGGAACATGATGGTCTGGTATAGCACTTTGAATACGGTTGTCCAGGTGACGTCTTTGGCGTAGTATCCGGAACCGGGTTTGGCATGGTAGGAGTCTATTTGCAGTTCACACAGGGCGATCTGCCGGCGGCATGCTTCGCCGGAGATAATCAGGTTGGGAGCGTAGGTGTCGCCGGGGATCTTCTGAAAGATGTCCCGGAACGCATGACAGAACATGAGACGGCAGGGCGAATTGACGTCAAAAACGCCCCGGCCGAACAGGATTTTGATTATTATGCTGGAAATGGTGGAAATAATAAAATGCTCAATTGTCAACGTCCGTTTTCTTCTGGCCAGGATGAAATAATACGTCCGGCGCATTCCCCACATCCGTCCGAAATTTTTAAAACTGGCATCGCTGCCGGAGTCAGTCAGGAAAATCCATTTTGCATCGGAATTTTCGCGGCAGCCCAGCAATGAAGTCGGGCCGTGTCCTGTCCGGCTCTGGAAATGCGGAATTATTTTAGGATTGGCGGCAGCCAGTTCTTTGAGAATTTTCGGAGTATCATCGCCGGAGCCGTCATCGTAAATATGAAATTCGTAGTTAATATCAAGCTGTTTCAGCAGATATTCCCAGTCCGTTACGGTCTGCCGGATTATCCCCTGTTCATTGTACACCGGCATAACCAGCGCCAGCTCCACTATATTTTTATCCATATCCTGTACTCCCGGGTTCAGCATTCCCGCTTCATTTGTATATTTTATACTGGCCGGCTTTTGCCTTGAAATTATTTAAAGGCTTATCCCAGGCGGCGACGATGGTTTTATAATTTTCCCCGGCCATGACCATTTCTCTGACCTTGGCCGTGCCGATGGCTTTATCAAAGGCGGTAAATTTATCCGGCTGCCATTTAAAATCTTTTGAATAGTATTTCTGAAGGTAGCAGAGGATGGCGATTGATGCCACAATCGGGCGGCAGTTGGTATCGGTGACCGAGATTCTGACGCCGTGAATCAGCTTCCCGGCCATGAAACCTTTACCCGGCACATAGCTGAACGGGATAAACCTGATTCCGGGAATCTTCTGAGCGGTGAGGTAGGTTGCCATGTGTTCGGAATCAATCCAGGGCGCGGCAATGATTTCAAACGGCGCAAATCCCAGTCCGATATTGGTCTGGCCCAGCGTGCCGATGGTTCCGGTCATGCAGTATCCCTGCGCTGAACGCGGCGTGGGCACATTCGGGGAGGTTGGCACCCAGGGCAGACCGGTTTCCGCCCAGGTCATGTCGCGGCGGTAGTTGATCATCGGGACCACATACAGTTTGCAGTTGATATTGTGTTCCTTGTTCAGATACCTTGCCAGTTCGCCGGCGGTCAGCCCGTAACAGTATGGAATCGGGTAGAGCCCGATGAAGGAGCGGAATTTGTTTTCAATGATCGGGCCGTCTGCGGACTCCGCCCCCATGGGGTTGGGCACATCCAGCACGATGAACGGCTTTCCGGCGGCGGCGCATGCCCGCATGCATTCGGCCATGTGCCAGATATAGGTATAGGAACGGCAGCCAATATCCTGGATGTTGTAAATCAGCACGTCGATTTTATCCAGCGCCTCCTTGGTCGGCCGGTGATCCTTGCCGCCATGCAGCGAATAGACCATCAGCCCGGTTTTCGGGTCGCGGATGTTGCCGAAATTCTCGCCGGCCTTGATATCGCCGCGGATGCCGTGCTCCGGCGCGAACAGTACCTGCAGATTTATTTTCGGATTCGCCTTGAACAGATCAACCGATGCCTGCTTGTTCGAGTTGATGCCGGTCTGGTTGGTCAGCAGTCCAACCCGCTTGCCTTTAACCAGATCAGTATGCTGTTCCAGAAAAACTTCCAATCCGTTCGTGACTTTCCCGTCAACATTGCCCATCATCAGGATGCATCCCGCGGCCAGAAACATCTTCAAAGACAGCCTGCCGCCTTTGCATGCAACTTTATACCAATCCATACATATCCTTATTCTGCATTGTTTAAATGATAAAAAAACTTACATGACAATCTTGAAGATTTCCATTCATGATGCTATCTTAATAGACTTTTTTTAATATGAAGGCTTCAGGCCCCACTTTCATTAGTGCTTGACACCTGTAGCCGGATAAACATGAACTCTTAACAAATAGGAGCAAGGGATGGCAACTGCAAGTCAGGCGAAACACAAATTCTGTCGCAGAATCGGACAGTGCGTTTGGAGTGATCCAAAATGTCCGAGCGCGAAACGCCCGTACCCCGCGGGGCAGCACGGCAAAACCGGCCGTAAAAAGAAACTTTCCGGATTCGGTGAACTGATGATGGAAAAACAGAAACTCCGCGCTCATTACGCAATTTCTGAAAAACAGCTTGTGCTCGCTTTTCATAAAGCGAAACAAGGCGAAGGCAAGACCAACGAAAAGCTGATCCGCAGCATTGAACAGCGTTTGGACGCGTTCCTCTATCGTTCAGGTTTCGCTCCGACCATTTTCGCGGCAAAGCAGTTTATCACTCATGGACATATCATGGTTGACGGCCACAAAGTTGACCGTCCATCATACCAGATGAAAGAAGGCCAGAGCGTTACCATTAACGCCGAAAAGTCTCCTGCCATTGCGGAAATTGCCAAGAAAACCAATTCTACCGTTCCCGGCTATATCATGGTCGAGACCGAAGCATTGAAAGCCACGCTCGTGCGCACTCCGGAAATCTCCGAGATTCCGGTCAACGCCAATATCATGAGCGTCGTCGAGTACTACGCCCGCTAATCTGAAATTTATCAGAAGCATTCAAACCCGGAGCCTTCAAAAGCCCCGGGTTTTTTCTTGCCGTAATATTTATTACCGTTGTTCCCGGTAATAATCGATAGCCTGCCGTAACGTATATTAAGCCATTGATTCCTGCTTTTCTTCTTCAGCAGCATGATCTCTTTTTGTACAACTTTGTACGAAGATGTTCAAGGCAGACATAGAAAACGGGTGTAACGAACAAGGTCAGCAACTGCGAGAAGAGCAGGCCGCCGACCATGGTAACGCCCAGCGGTTGACGGGATTCGCCGCCGCCGCCGAGCCCTATGGCAATCGGAATGCCGGCCATGATTGCCGCCGCCGTGGTCATCATAATCGGGCGGAAGCGGACCAGGCACGCCTGGATGATCGCCTCTTTCGGAGTTTTGCCCTCATTCTGCTGAGCCGAAATGGCGAAGTCAATCATCATAATGCCGTTTTTCTTGACAATGCCGACCAGCATGATAATACCGATAAAACCGTAAAGGGAAAGTTCGATATTGCAGATCAGAAGCGACAGCAGCGCGCCGAATCCGGCAAACGGCAATGCCGTCAGAATAGTAATCGGGTGAATATAATCTTCATATAGGATGCCGAGGATGATGTATATGACCAGAATGGTTACGGCCAGCAGTACCAGCATTCCGCTCATCGAATCCTTAAATGCCTGCGCCGTACCCTGGAAATATGCGGAAACGGATGACGGAAGAATTGCGCCGATCCGTGATTCAACTTTCTCCACGGCCTGACTGAGCGAACAGCCGGGTTTCAAATTGAAGGAAATAGTCACGGAAGGCAGTTGTCCGGAATGATTCACCGACAGAATGCCGGCGACTTGTTTCATTTCGACAAGATCGGCAAGGGGAACGAGACTGCCGTTACTGGAGCGGACATACAGCAGCGACAGCGCATTCTGATCATAGCGGAAAGAGTCTTTGAGTTCGAGCAGGACGCTATACTGGTCATCAGTGCCGTAAATGGTGGAGATATCGTGGGGGCCGAACGCATTATATAACGAGCTTTGTATCTGTTCCGCCTGTATTCCCAGCAGCGCGGCCTTGTCGCGGTTGATATTCAAATTAAGCTGCGGATTGGTAATCTGGAGGTCGCTGGTGACATCCTCCAGTTCAGGAAACAGGCGCATGGCCTTTTCCGCTTTCTGGCCAGCGGCGTAGAGTTCGGTAATGTTGGGGCTCAGCAGGGTATATTGGTACTGTGATTTAGTGCTGCGTCCTCCAAGATTGATGACCGGTGGATTCATCAGGAAACTTTTGATGCCCGGAATAACCGCCAGCCTGGGTTTTAAATCAGCCAGGATGCGGGCCGCCGTGCGTTTACGGTCGGCGCGTGGTTTCAGGCGCAGCATGAGCATCCCGGTATTGCCGTCGCAGCGGGACATGACGGCTTCGACGTCAGGGTCCTGACGGATGATTTCGGCGACCAGATACTGCTGTTTTTTCAATTCCTCAAAAGAAACACCCTGCGCGGCTTCGGTTCTTCCTCGCAGTAAATTCATATCCTCCTCAGGCATAAAGCCTTTGGGCATAATAATAAACAAGCCGATGGTTGCGGCGAGGACGATGACAGAAAAAGCAATGGTCAGTTTCCAGCGCTTGATGCACCATGTGAGGCTTTGTTCGTAAAGTCCGAGCATTCCAGCGGCGGCGCCGTTTTTTACCGGAACGTCAGCCGCGTGTTCATGGATCATCTGCTTCTTCAGGAAACGGCTGGCCAGCATCGGGATAAGGGTTAACGATACAATCCCGGAAATCAGCACCGCCGCCGCGATAACGACACCGAATTCCCGGAAGAACCGGCCGATGATGCCGCTCATAAACATGACAGGAATGAATACTGCCGCCAGCGATAAGGTCATGGAAATCACGGTGAAGAAAATCTCGGCGGAACCGTCAATGGCGGACTGCCGCACGGATTTGCCCATTTCCGCATGACGGAAAATATTTTCGAGTACCACAATTGCGTCATCAACGATGAATCCGATGGACAGCGTCAGCGCCATGAGCGACAGGTTGTCGAGGCTGTAGCCGAACAAATACATGATGATAAAAGTGCCCAGCACCGACATCGGCAACGTGAGACTCGGAATGATTGTCGCGCGAATATTGCGCAGAAACAGGAATATCACCAGCACCACCAGCAACAGCGTCAGAACCATAGTGAATTCAACGTCGTGAATTGAACTCTGGATAGTTTCTGAACGGTCTATCAGCTTAACCATCTGGACTGACGCGGGAAGCTGTTTGGAGAGTTCCGGGAGTACGGCTTTGACGCTTTCAGCGACCGCCACGGTGTTGGAGCCCGGCTGGCGCATAACGGTCAGTACGATGGCGCTGGTCTGTCCGTCCGGAGAAGCGCACCAGGCCGCTACTTTATTATTTTCGACGCTGTCGTAAACCTCGGCGACATCCTGGAGTCTGACCGGCGCTCCGTTGCGATAGCAGATAACAATGCGCTTGAAAGCGTCAGCATTGAGCAACTGTCCGTTGGTTTGAATGACCAGCGAAGTATGATGCCCGTCCAATGCGCCGGTTGGCTGGTTGACATTGGCGGATGAAATGGCCGTTTGGACTTCGTCGATGCCTAACTGCCATGCGGAAAGCAGTTTCGGGTCGAGCTGGATGCGCACCGCATATTTTTGCGAACCCCAGACCTGGACTTCAGCAACTCCGTCGATGGTGGAAAGCCGTTGCGAAATCACCGTCTGGGCATAATAATCCAGCATTGACATCGGCAGGGTTTTGCTGGTCAGCGCCAGATAGAGAATCGGCATGTCGCTGGGATTGACTTTTCTGTAGGACGGCGGGGTGGTCATGTCTGCCGGCAATTTCGATATGGTCTGCGAAATGGCCGACTGTACATCCTGGGCGACCGCATCAATGTCCCGTTCCAGTTTGAATTGCAGGGTGATGGAGGTCTCGCCCAGAATACTGGTTGAAGTCATCATATCCAGGCCGGCAATTGATGAAAATTTCTTTTCCAGCGGCGTCGCAACCGAAGATGCCATTGTCTCCGGACCTGCTCCCGGAAGATTCGCTCTGACTGTGATCATGGGGAAATCCACATTCGGCAGATCGTTTACCGGCAGTTTGGAAAAAGACATTATGCCGAAAATAATCAACCCGCAAGTCAATAGCGAGGTCATTACCGGACGCTTGATAAAAAAGGTTGAAAGATTCATAGTTTAAACTCAAGGCTTTGCGGTAACGGACGTTTGGGATTCTGTTCCGGCTGTTCCGCCGGTTTTATTGCTGCTCTCGTTTTTCGCGGAAGCCGGCGGCACACCCTTGTCAGGTTCGTAAATCCGGGCCCCGGGATAGAGGCGGACCTGTCCGCTGGTAACGATTTTTTCATTACCGTTAAGTCCTTCGAGAATGATGGTTTCATCATTCAGGGTGCGTCCTGCTTTTACCGGGTGATACTCCGCTGTGCTGTCAGGCTTGACGATGAAAACATAACTGCCGTCCTGTCCTTTGGATACCGCTTGCGACGGCACTACAACACAATTCTTTTCCACCGTCAGGGTCAATGTCACATTGACGAACTGGCCCGGCCAGAACTGGATATCCGCGTTGGAAAACGTCGCTTTCAGCTTGACCGTTCCCGATGTTGGATTGACCACACTGTCAATAAATGTGAGTTTCCCGTCCGCTTCAGCCCCGCCCGCCACAGGAACCTGGGCGTGAACTGTCAATTGACTATGTTTGAAGAAATGCTGAATTGCCGGAAGATTCAACTGCGGCGGCGCAAAGACCACATAGATCGGTTTGAGCTGGACCAGCTCAATTACATTGACGTCATTGGCTTTTACCACAGTGCCTTCATAAACCAGAATATCGCCGGTCCGTCCGTCAATCGGAGCTTTGATCGTGCAATATTCCAGATTAAGCTGAGCATTCTTGACCGCAGCCTCGGAAGAGGAAACCTGGGCCCGCTGGGATTCAGCCTGGGCCCGCATTGATTTCGTGGAATTTGTATCCATGGCGCTGGATGCCAGCAGACGTTCTTTCATTTCCGCCTGACGGATAAAATCTTCCAGCAGAATCTTGTCTTTAGACAGAGTCGCCTGACATTGCTGCAGCACGGCTTCAAAGGGACGCTTGTCAATCTCCAGCAGCACATCGCCTTTTTTTACATAATCGCCTGGTTTGGTAAGAAAACGGCTGATCTGTCCGGAGACCATGGTTTTAACCGGAATTTGAGAATATGCCTCAACCTTGCCGAAAGTATTGATTTGCAGCGGCATGTCTTTGACTCTCGCCCGTTCGACCGTCACCGGCACCGGCGGCAGTTCACGAACTTTTTCCTTTTTGGCGCAGCCTGCCGCCAACAGCAGTGCCGATAACAGCATGACCCGCAGCGTCAACACTCCGCAGATCGCATTTTTTAGTTTCATAATAAATACTTTCATTCCAGAATTTTTAATATCAAAACATAGACTCAGCAAACAATATATCTTGCATTGTTAAAGCCTTCAACCGTAACAATGCAGGCAACAGGCCGGGGGGAATAAAACCGCAGGCCTGTTTACGACAATATTATTGATAGTCGTGTTAAATCGTCTTTTAGTTACGTTTCAACTAAAATTATAGCCATAATTATTGATAACAAGCACGAAAAGAAGGCGTGGAAGTGATGAGAGAACGTTGATTTCTGCAGAAAATGCTATTAACCGGTCACTAGATCTCACGGGTTGTTGATTCGCAATTGTGGATTCCAGCATCAGATATTTTGTTTAAGTTTCCGCTTGCCCGCGGGCATTATTTCAAAACGCGGATTATGAATACCGGGGGCCCAGCCGGAATTCTGTGCCAGCAGATCAATGAAATCGCCGCTTTGTAAAATTACCGTTTGATGGTCAAGCCGCCTTGCACCGCGCCTTTCATAATCATCCGCCTGATTCGGGCACATAAACTGTATTTTCAGTTGATAGGGCGCCGCAATTTTTTTAACAGGATATTTGTCTCTGTTTGCAAATGCCCGCGCCGAAACTTTTCGCAGTTCCTGCCGCACTTCCAGTGGACTTCTGTTGACAACGGTATATCGGGCGGAAGCGACTTTCGTCTCGACGGTTTCGACCTTGCCCAGGAAATCAACGGCTTCCTTGCAGGCGGCTCTGTCGCCGCTGATCAATATCGCCGGCACGCCAAAATATGCAGCACAAAGCGAACCTATCGCGATTTCTCCAACCGGAGTATCATTCAGCCACATATTGGCTATGGAATGACTGTTAAAGGTGTGGTTCATAAAACCTGTCGCCGTTCCCTGCATCGCATGGGCTCCGATTTGCATATAGGCGGCATAGGAATTATCCAGATAGTAAGTGACAGGACAGAGCCCCCCGCCAATAATTTCAAGCTTTGCCCGTGGATGCAGATTTTCTATCTGTATGGAATTGCTGCCGCCATGACCGTCGACCACGATAATTTCTTTTGCTCCGGCATCAACCAGCCCGTCGACAGCAGCATTCACTTCTTCGGTCAGCAAATGACAGGCATTTTCGGTGTTGATTATTTTATTGCCGATCCCGTCACCGCGTCCGTTGACGCCGCAAACGCCTTCAAGATCGGTCATAATATAGACTTTCATTTTTCTCCTTCTTCAATTCTGTATGTATTCAACTTTAAGTTCATTATCTGCTGATTTCAAGATTTTTCCGGCGGATCAGCTTAATTTTTCCTGTTTTCTTCAAAAAGTTCTTTTGCCTGTTTGGCATTGCCGGTGAAATAAAGCAAAGTCTTGCCTTTTTCAGCGTCCACATCAAATTGATCTATCATATTCCCGATTAATTTATGTTCAAAGATGTCATATATGTCACATTTTTCCGGCAGGCTGATTGTTTTCTTTCCAGACTGGCTGACATGAATTCCAAGGAAACTCCGGTTATGATATACAACATTGTCCTGCTGAAGATATAAATGCGCCCCGGCTTCCCTTGCCGCCGCGCGCAGCACCTCTGAAGGTACAAGATAAGTCCCGACGAAAATCGAGGTCCATTCGGGCATCCTTTTTACCGCCCATCCCGTTTTCTGCGATGACGTGAATAACGCCAGCGAACTGGCAGTATTGTCATCAACATAAAACTGCGGAAATACCTCTATCGGACGGGGAATGTACGGCTTCTCCGGAACGGCATATCCGGGCCCCGTGGAAACAGGACGCGGCTGGGCTCCGAACTGAAATCCCGGGGGGAACTGCTTAACCATCGGATCGCTGCCGTGTATTTTCATCAGCGGACTCATGCGCTTATTGATGCAGTCAATTTTGATCCCGGTCAATTCACTGCAATGCTCCACCGAAAGCTGCTGCGGGGAATCGGGGTTGATCAGCCCTGGCGCATAGGACCATAACAACACCTTTTTGTCGTGTTTTAAATATTTGTCTATCTGCATCCGGGTTTCATTGTTCAAGCAAAACGCATTGGGGAAAATAAAAAGTTTATGTGAAGTTACCTCCGGAGACGCAAGATCGTCAGTTGTGTACATATCAAAATCTGCGCCGATATATGAATACTCCTGAAGCATCTGCCGGCAGAGAGCGATGAAATCCACAAATTCCGAAGCGTAAAAAATACTGTTCCAATCATAAATGACTGCGATCTCAGAATTGCGGCGGCGATCACATTTTACCGCCGCATTGCTTAATTTGCCGATTTCAGTCAACACATCTCTCTGGGCCTGTTCTGTAAACCACGGGAAAGTAATCTCATACCAGTAGCCATGCGACGGATTGGTGACCAGGCGGGCAAAATCCCGGCGCAACACTTCAACGTCTTCTTTTACATTTAACGGAGCCCCGTATTTGCGTTCTATATTCTTTACCGAACTGGTGCGGGTATCGCATTCCACCCAAAAACATTTATTTCTCAGCAGCATGGAATTGACCGGTCCGCGAAAGCAAAGACCTTCCCCCAGCCCCCTGTTTTCATACGGCCAGGGGTGTCCCATGAAATCAATATAAGGCGACTTGAGTATTGCTCCGAATCCGCCGGGACCGGACCAGTGAAATCCGGTTGCGGCAAAGGGCGGGGAGTGAAGTCCTCCGGTCAGAAGCTTACCGCCGCTTGCGCGCTTGATAACTTCACAGAAATATGACAGCCGTTCCTGCAAAACGTTGCACATCGCCATTTGAAAGTCGATGACCTTCTGTCCGCCTGCCGCCTGCGGATTCCGGAAATGTCCGAATCCGCCGGGGATTTTATAATAACTTTCATCACAAGACGTCGGCTCATCAAATCCGCGTTCGCTCATTGACGGAATGGCAACATCATTGAATGAGGCTATTTGAGGATTGTTCCAGGCTTTCTGCAATGCTGCCGCATCTTTATATTTGCCGCGGACATATTCCCGGAAATAGTCCTGCATCGCCGGACTGTAATCTATCCCGTGTTTCTGCCAGTTGAATTCCGACCACCACCCACCTTCCCCGCTTACCCCGAAAGTTACGAAAATGCCGAAAATGCGCTCACCATAGGGTTGTTTGCCAATTTCCTGCACCATTTTGACCAGGCATTCCGAAGCCTGCCGTTCCCATACATTTGACGCATAAGAGTAGCGCTGGCGCGTTATCCCGGCGGTACTCCAATACGCTTCCGTTCCATCTTCAAATGCCGTCATATGCCCCGGATTTTGCCGCGCAAACTCTTCCCGGTTCACAATAAACCATATCCGCAGGAAAAACCGTACATTCGGATTTCTGCGAATTAGTTCTTTCGCCGATGCCTGCGCCGCACTCCAGTCAACAACCCTCTTGTCTACATACAGCGGCAGATACAAAACCTGGTAGTCGCCGCCGCCCCGGGTCATGGCGTCAGCAAGGGCATTGTGATAGTTGATGTCCGGAGCCTTCTTGAACCCGTAATTATGATATAAATATCCGACATAAGAGCCCAGCACCGGCAATGGTTTATCTTCAACCATCATCGTCGGTACACCTTGCACCGTGGCGATACAGCCGCGCGTTGCCTGCTCCTTCCAATACTGGACAGGCGTAACGGATTCAACCCATTCCCGGCGTTCGTTCCAGTCTATATTCTTAAATTTTGCATCCAGCGGTTTTGTCGCATTCCGCCTGTCCGGCTCATCGGCGGCAGTAACGCCGGACCATATTAACGCCAGGCAACACAACGCTGCTATTCTTTGTTTCATTTGCACATCCTGTTTAAGACATTTTGGAATCAAGTTACTGTATTATTGATAATATACGGCAGTGGTTGCATTGCCTTTTTCAATCATATAAAAGTCATGCGGGAAACCATCCGTGCGGGGGTTCTTTTTAGCCACATGCTTATCAGCGAAAAGCATATTCAGTTTTTGATTGTGCCTGTAGGCAAATCCGGACGGATTGCCGTAATAGAGGGAATTGGAGCTATTCCCTATTGAGCAGCCGACAATCCCGGAACAATTGTTGCCGTCCACATAACCGGTGTAAATGAACTCAAAATCGGCAGCCGCCAGAAATGAGCCGGGCCTTTTAATTCTATTTATTTTTACAGTCTGCCAGTCTGTAAGAGTAGTTGTACCGGGGCCGCGGAACTCATATTGAGCCCTGTTGATGCCGTAACTTAAATAATATAAGGTCTTTTTAGAGGGAAGGCCCGCGGTGCCGTAATAAAACTCCGGCTCTTTCGCCGCCGGACAATAGAAAACCGGCGGCCCGCTGAGTGGATAGGAAGCGCTGCTTGCAGGCCATTTCATTCCAACATAAGACGACAGTTTATAACACCACGAACAATATGGGCTGGCTTCACTGCTGGTGTAACCAATGCTGGAACCTGCAGAATAATACATCCCGGCAGGCATCCAGTCTCCGCTGTCGGTGGAATACATTTCCATGCCCATGCCGATCTGCTTTAAGTTGCTGACGCAATGTGCCTCTTTAGCCACCGCCCTGGCCTTATTCAAGGCAGGCAGCAGCATTGATGCCAGAATGGCAATGATGGCGATCGTTACAAGCAGTTCAATCAATGTAAAAGGGGAATGACTCCATCCGCTTACCCGCAGTTGTAAAATGCGATGTGGACATTTTTCAATTTTGATACTCATAAAACACCTCCATTGATGATTTCACTGTCTTCCGCTTTTATTTAAAAACCGGCGCTTTCCCCGTCGTATCCCTTATTATCATATCCAGGGGCTTGTACTGCTGGCGCAATATCTCTTTTACCTCAGCGAGGCTTTTTCTGTTTTCAAGCAGGCTGATCAACAAATCAGCCGCAATATAGCCGCTTTCATATGATTTTTGATTCACCGCCGTTAACGGCTGGGAATTCCATTCGCATAATGCGGAATCACATCCGGAAATAATACTTATCTCTCCGGGGCAGTTTTGCGAAGTACGGTTGATTTCCGCAAGAAAACCGCAACATGACTGATCATTCCCGCAAAATGCAGTATAACGTTCCCCGGCAGGCTGCTTTAACCATTCTTCAGCAATGCCTCTGCCATTTTCGAATTCATTGTCCCCGTTGACCAACTGATACTGTAAGGAAAAATCCTTTACGGCCAATGAATCATTGAATTTCTTAAAAGCTGCCGTATAAGTTTTTTTTGAAATCTCATAATAATAACTGAAACACACTTTGCGGTGGTTCAAGCCATAAAGATATTCCATTATCCTGACATAAGTTGCTATGTAGTCTTGTTTAAAACATAGAATATTATCATTGAAAAGCCACCCGAAAACGATATATGGAATATTTAACGGCTCGATAAGTTTTAATACCGCTTCGTCAATTGCCCCGGCGATCACAAGACCGTCAATACTGCGCCTGCGCAGTTTTTCCGGCATCACAAAGTCTTTGATCGTTGAAAGATCATAAGTGGAAACCACCATCTGATAGCCTTGTGCTTTACAAGCTTCCCCGACTCCGGATTCGATAGTACTGAAATAACTGTTGGATAAACCTAATGTAACCTTGGAAGAAACTAGAAATCCGATTTGATAAGTGCGTCTGGTGGACAGTGCCCGCGCCGAATCCTGAGGAATATAGTTATGGTTTTCAATTATCTGACGCACTTTTTCAAAAGTCTTTTGGCTGACCCGCAATTTCGGATTGTTGTTAATGACTTCCGAAACAGTTGACTTTGCAACCCCGGCCATCGCGGCAATATCTTTAATTGTTAATTTTTTTTCTAATATCATTTAGCACAATCTCGTTTAATTAAGTTATCGTTATCGAACCGGTACCGGTATATCTTATATTATAAATCGAACCGGTTCGCAAAGCAACCAATCTTCTCAATAATTATTTGAAAAATATATTTTCTTTCCGGCTGAAAATACACTTCCGCAAACCAATACCGTGAAACCTCCGGGATTAAACTATTTTTGTGCGGCAAAATAGGCCGTCAGCTTCCCGGCGATAAATTCATGCCCCTGGTTGTTCGGGTGCGCCATATCGCCAAAGTACGCAGACATGCCCTTGGACCCGAGTGCTTTGAAATCGGCGGCGAGGTCATACATGGCGATATTGCGCTCACCGGCCAGAGCGCGAATGGCGTCGGCATAGTCGTCCATCATCGTGAATCGCGCCGCCTGCCCCGGCATGGTGGGCAGCAGCAGAAAAGCGGCGCTGCCGCCGGTCAGCGAGTTTACCCGGTCAATATATTCGGAAACAGATGCCCGGAAAAATTCAACCGGGAGCCCTGAACTTTTATCATTATAGCCGATGTGCAGCGTTACCAGATCAGGTTTTTCGCCCAGAAAATCGCGTTCCGCCCATGTCCGCAGATTAAAACTGCCGGCGCCCCCGACGGCAATGGTTTTGACGCTGATTTTATCATTGCCGTAAATTTTACGCAGTTCCGCCTGCAATTTAACGCCATAGCGGTTGGCGTCGGGAGCGGTAACGTTGGTTCCGGCGGTAATCGAATCGCCGGAGCAGAAGATAGTTACCTGCCTGCCCGATTTCATTTTGGCAGTTACCTCGGAAAGTTGACGCGGCGGATATTTTGCGATTGTTTTGGGCTGGGCTTTTTCGACCAGTTTCAAGTCATCCACCAGATATGAAAACGCCGGGATGTTCCTGTTGCAGGGTCCGAGGTTCCAGCCGTCGCCGAAAGTAACGGTGTCAATTCCGATCGGGGTCAGCGCTCCGTGCGCCCCGATCTTTTTGCCGCCTAGAATGGAAACCGGCAGAAAATCGTTCCACGCCAGCGTAACGGTTTGCCAGTCTGTTCCTTTGATTTGAAAATAGCAGGTGTAGTTCCACCAGCCGCCGCCGCCGTTTACGCTCACCGAATCCCACGAATTGGAACCGTCGCCTTTTACCCGGAAGGATAAACCCTGATATCCGGCCAGGGCGTAACGTTCGTCCATCGAAAACTTCCATGTCCTGGTTGCGATGCCCGGAGCGGTCAGTTTCATGGTTTTATTGCCGTTGTCATCGCAGGATTCAATTTTGCCGGAACGGGTCTGTTTCCATGCGGACAGATTGTCGAACGTGTCCAGAACCAGGTCATCCGCTTCCATTTTGAAGCCGGCCACTATGATAATTGCCAGTACTGCCGCCTGTTTTACATATTTCATTCTATTCTTCTCCATTCCTGAAGTTTGCCTGTTTTTAATAAATCTCTCCACCAAGCCGCAGCCTGTTCACAGGGTTCCCCTGCCATACCAGAACAAGGTAAAAGTAGACCCCCATCCAATATAGTCCGCCGATAGATTCTGATACGCCGCCCGCGTGTTAATATTACGGGCATGTCCATCGACAAATGATACATTCATGCCTCCGTTATGCCGGAATATCAAGTTAGTTGATCCGCCGTATAATGTTCCGGCTTTGCCATCCAGCGTAAAAACACAAGATGCCGGCTTGGGAATGTTTGCCAGTTTTTTCAAATACCAGGTTGCAACAGTCGGATGCTGCACATTGGCGATATGCTCATTTTTGCCATATCCGTAAATCCCGTTTGAATTCACTCCGTCCACCTGGGACGGACAGCGGAAAACTTTCATGGTTGCAGGTGTATATGCGCTATTTCTTGCGCTTACATACGGCAGCAGATCTACATAAAGCGAACTGGCTCCTGTGTTTAATAGATATTCCCGATAATCATTGATGTACATGCTGAGAGCAAGCGCCTGTTGTTTTTGATTGGAAAGGCAATTGTTAATTTTAGCTTTTTCCCGTGCCGCACTCAGCGACGGCAGCAGCATTGAGGCCAGGATTGCAATGATTGCAATCGTGACCAGGAGTTCAATGAGCGTAAATTCCGATTTAGAATTAATTGATTTCATCTTCATCTCCCCCTTTTTTATTTATTTCCGGGATTTACTGGTCAAACCGTTAATGATATCGGCCAGTAACAGTTGTTCCCCTTCGGGAATCTCGTTTGAGGACTGCTCGAATATCGCTGTTGTTGTGCTGAACTGTCCGGGCAGAGTGCCGAGCATAACCACCATCCCCTTTCCATATCTGCCGGCGATTGCGACCGGACGCCCTTTAGCATCCCGAACGAGTACTTGAGAATTTTTGCCGGGCTCAAGAATGAAATAATCAAGCTGGAAGCCGGGAATAAATTTCTTCGTCCCTGACCTGGCGGAGAATCCGGTATCCGGAATTATCGCCATCTCAACGCTGTCCTTGCTCTGATTAATCGTATTTTTCTGTTTTCTCACCGCGATCCCGCCAAAAATGTCTTTTTCTGATTCCGGAATCTGAGCATGAGTAAGAATAAGTTTGCCGCCATTCTTCACCCAGACTTCAAGATTAAAACGGGTTTGTTCAAAAAATACCGGAGACTTGACCTGGGGGACTATCAGCAGATCGCAAAGCGCAAATGCGTCTTTGCTCAGACGAGGCAGAATGAACGGATTGGCGCCGGGCTGCTTGTTGATCGCGGCAAGGATATTTTCCGAGCCATAGCCGTTATAATATATTCCAATCTTGGTTCCGGGTGCGGCAGGCACCTTAATCACTACTTCCGGGTTCTCTTCGATGCTGTCCTGAGAAAGCCGCTTAAACGATTGGCCTGCCGGAAAAATGCCTTTGAATTCGACAATCTTTTCCGCAGGGCCAAATGCCAGCACACACGGCTCATTCTTTTCCCGGATAACAATTTCCACCGGTTGAACAAAGCGGGTTGCAGGACCGGAAACGACGGGTTGCCCGGTGAGAATATTGCGCAACTCATAATTACTGGCCCTGTCCGCCAGAGCTGGGTCAATCGTAAGCATGGTCCGTCCATTGCCGCGCAGCGTCATGCAGACCATTCCGTCTTTTTTGACCGTTTCCGCAAAATAAATACCGTCATGTCCGCTCAGCCGCAGCGGCGGATTGACAAGACCGGAAATAATAGCGGACAGATAATCCGCTGAGCCTTCGGTAATGTTTACATTGGAAAACCAGACATTGCCGTAACGGTAAAGTATCGGAACGCCGCTGATTCGATCAACCGCTGCCGCTTCGGCCCCGGCCGGTTTGACCGATAATATGCGCCCGGCCTGGAACTGCTTGAATTGATCCGCCGGGGTTGAACTGATCTCGGGATGAATGGAACGCCGACTGCCGGAACCGACGATTTGCAGGCCGCAGAGTTTGACAGTAAGATCAGATTGACCGGCGAGGTCGCGAGATCCGCTCGACAGCGGAGTCGCGACCACAAAAATCCTGCCGCCTCCGGCCAGGTATTTTTCCAATGCCTGCGCCTGTTCGCCGGAAAGTCCTTCCCCCATATCTTCAGGAATGACAATGCATTCATATTTTTTCAAATTCTCCGGATTGATTGCGAATTTCCCGTTGAGCAGCACTCCGTCAACGTCGGAATACCGGTCCAGAGCCTGATAAAGCAGTTCCACCGAGTTTGCATAAGCCGCACCTGTGACTTCAGGATGTTTCAGGACAAATGTCAGCGGATTGCCGGCCACCGCAATTCTGGCTGTAGTTTCGCCGCCCTGCCAGCGGGTCATCAGGCCGAGCCAGCCAGTCAGGTTCTTCCTGCCGAAAAACGTATCGACCATTTCTTTGGTATGCAGCATGTAATCCGCATAAAAATCACCGGAAAGTTTGCGCTTCCGGTAATAGTCGCGAATAATATCCACAAACAGCGAAACCCGCCCTTCCCAGAAAGACAGTATTGACCGCCCGTGAAAACCATACATAAACACTTCGGTCAGATTATTTCCGAAATAGCTGGGGCCGAAATCGAACATCCCCTTGTCCAGCGACAGATAAATCTTGCCTGACCGGTCGCGTACCGGCGCCCAGATATAATCACAACTTTTTTCCAACATCACCGGATCGTATCCCCACCGCCAGCTTGCACCTTTATATGTCTCGATGTCATAATAGCAGAATGCATTTTGAAGCCCGTATTTAACCGCCTGGCGGTTGAGCGGCTGCACAAAATTATCCATTACAGCGCAGCGGTAAAGAACAAAACGGCGCCACCATTTATTGCCGGCGTCAGTGACCGGCGGCATCGCCCCGAAATAGCTCTCGCCAAATTCCTGCTGACACCATGTTGAAAATTCGGTTTTTCGGTTGGAATAATTGGTGTTGGCTTCAGTATTGTCCAGTTCGTGATGATAAATTCCGGCAAGACTTTTATATTTCCCGTATTTAGCGCCGATTTCATCAATGATCTCACAATAGATTTTTATCAGCCGCGGATCGCTGAGTGTGGCAATGTCCGGAGCTGTATGCCAGCCTTTGCCTTCAATCGGCGGAGTATAGATCAGCCACACTTTCATGCCATATTTATCTGCTTCGGAAAGTGTTTCATCCAGCCAGTCGCGATTTTGCATCATCGGCTGCGGCCGGCTGTGCTTGAGTTCCGTCTTGTAATTGAGCTGCGCCCCCCGTCCTTCCTGAATACTGAACTGAATGTCAGTGACTCCGATGTCATGCATTTCTTTCAAAATAGCCCGGTACGGCCAGGGGTCATTGTCGAATCCATGCGCCCAAATGCCGAACGGACCGCCGGGAACAAGCCAGGTGGCAACCCGTTTTTCTTCCGCCCGCAATGCAGACATCAGCAATCCGGCTGTTATCAGCGAGATAATAAGTTTTGTTGTTTTCGCCTTGAATACCGGCATTGCCCAATCCTCCACTTCATTAGAAAAATTAAGTCAATTCAAACACTATCAGATAAGCTCTCTCCGCTTCCGCTTCCCCTGTACGTTTGAACTGAAACAATGAAATCAATCTGCCAGCAAACAGCTCCTGCGTCTTATGTACGTCATCGGAACCCGCTCCACCCGCGGCGGTTCTCCTTTCAAGGCCATATCCCGCACTATTTCAAAGGCCTTGCGCCCAAGCATTTCACTTTTTACCGCCATAGTGCTTAATGCGGGCTCGACAGATTTTCCGAATTCCAGATTCAGAGCGCCGATGATCTGCACATCTTCGGGGATGCGCAGTTTCACATTTTTCAGCGCGGTCAACAGTTTGGCCGCAATATGATCTGTATTGCAAATGAAAACATCAGGCAGATTGCCGTCTTTCCGCGCCTGGCTGACAGCGGCGGCAATTTGATCCATGTCAATATTCTGATCGTAAATGACGCCCGGGCGGCTGAAGTCAATATCGTAAATCGATGCACCCGGATAGATATTGCGTATGGACATAACGGCATTGCTGATTTCCATGCCGTAACGAGACGTGCCCGGATAAAAAACGGCAATTCTGCGGTAATTAGCGGCAAGCAGTCGCCCGACAATGCTTTTCAGCGAATCGAGATAATTGATCATGCTGCAGCCGATTTGCGGATGCACGGCAGGATGATCACAGTAAACCGTGGGAATGCCGGTTGCGGCTATGCGTACAATATGTTCTTCACTGATATTATATTCCTCCCGGACGCGGGGACTGATGATAACGCCGTCCGCTCCGGAATCGCGTACAATATCCTCCAGTTGCGAGAACTCGTCCGGAGCCACGGAGCGCATGATAAATGTTACTTTGTTCTCCTTGCATACCTGTTCGATAGCCCAGATTATTTCCGTGCCGAAATCATCATAACCATTCATATAAGTCCTGGTCGCGGAATCTACTAGATAAATTAAACTCTTCAAGCGAAAAGAGCGGACTGTCTTCAATGAAACAAAATTGCCTTTCCCGGGAATTGCGGTAATCATCCCGCGCCGCTGAAGGAGACCTAATGCTTTGTTGACGCAGGAACGGGATACCTGGAAGCGGTCGACAAGTTGACTCTGTGAATAAATTTTTTTTCCCGGAGCCAATTCATGACGGTTTATCTCTGATTCAAGCTGCTCTACAAGCAAATCGTATTTCGTCGGCCGCATAGTTCATTTCCTATTTTCAAAACAAACATGTCTTTTTATACCTGTATAATAACTGCAAAACATGATTTTGTCAATAGCTGAAACGAATTGCAATATGAAAATAAGTAAAGAAATTGATAGTCCGCTGAAACATATAACAAATAAAGAAGCCGGTCAGCTCCTCGATTCCCATTTCAGGATTTCCGGTGACCGGGATTCGAGAGACCAGTCAACTGTCAGAATTTTTGAACCGCAGTCGATTTTTACTTTGCCGCCTGTCATAAAATTGTCAGGACGGGGGTTCTTTAATTGCCGCATCGGCTCCGGCGCCATCGCTTTAAACGCCTCCAGTTTGGTGATCGCCGGTTCCAGGCTGTGATCGCCGCCTTCATAATATTTGATTTTTAAAGTCCTGCCGAGTTCCCGCAGCTTTCTTTCCAGCTCCCCGGCATGACAGTGCGGAACTGTCACATCGGCAGTCCCGTGTTCCATAAACAGCGGGCATTGAATCATTGCCGCGTGTTCCACCACATTTCGGACAGACAGTTCAAAGTCGGCAAACGCCCGCCCGGCCCAGCCCTGAATATCTTCCGTCAATTTCACCAGTGCGCTGGAGGTATATACAAAGGCAAAAGTGTCCGGCGCAAAAATAGAACTTAATAACGCGATATGCCCGCCCTGGCTGCCGCCGTAATGAAAAAGTCTGCTCCGGTCAAGCGCCGGATGGAGCGCCAGGACTTCGCGCAGACCGTTTAGAACATCCGCCACCTGATAAAAACTCGCATCGTAAGGCAGATAGGCGCCTGATCCCTTCACCGGATCAAAATCATAACCGCTCTGGCGGTACTCAACTGAAATACAAACCAGATTGAATAGCTCCGCTGTATATTCCATTTTATCCTGATGCTGAAACCGGCTGCCGCCCCACCCGTGAGTAAACAGCATGGCGCCGGTATCACGGTTAATTTTATCCGGCGATATTATCAGCGCAGTGATCATTTTGGGATAAGTCGCAGAATTTGAACTCGGAAAAGAGATTTCGTATTTTTTCATGTTGATCTTATTGCTTCAGGTTTATTTCCATGCAGCCATTTCACTGGTGAAATAGGTTAGCAGAGAGTTATCCAAAAAGAGCATGTTGCCGGCATGCCCGTCCACAAACAGCAGACTGGTGCTGCCGTGGTGCTGAACATTTGAGGCGGTACAACTGCTGGCGCTGTTATCCAGGTCGCAATCGTAGGTATAACCCTTGTCTTCCGAAGTCTCTTCAAATAGAATAATTTGACTGGACGACATTTTGGCTTTGGTAAAATCGGCCAGATTCCAGGCAAGACCGGGATAGCCGGAGGGATTTTTAAGGTAGATTTCTCTGACGTTTATGGAATAAGAAAATTCGCGCCGCTGTTCGCGCGGGCACTTAAACAAATTACGGAAGGTATCAGGACGTCCGGCGCTGCTGTTCAATGCCAGCAGATAAGTCCAGCCGTAATTTGCGATTCCCTTGCCGCCCCAGCTTGGCGAGTTGTCAAAAGAGGGATAATAACCGTTGCCGTTTTGCGTGTAATCCGCAGCCATCAGCGATATCTGGTGAAAGTTGCTCAGACAACTGGCGCCGGCCGCTTTCAAGCGCGCCTCGTTCAAGGCGGGCAGCAGCATTCCGGCAAGGATCGCAATGATCGAAATCACTACCAGGAGTTCAATGAGCGTGAAAGCGTAGATTTTTTTAGTGTTTGTGAACATCATGACTTTCTCTCTCTGAATGAAAGACCGCTGAATTTCCAATCGGCAGATTTATTTTGATAAAAATCGCGCTCTAAAAATATGACTAACGTAAAATTTTGGATTTTCCCGTTTGTGCTGACGGAAAAATTGTAGAAAGCATCGCAGCTCTTAAAGCCGGTGCGTCCAGCCGGAATTCCAGCGTGCAGGTCGGTCAATTTGCGCGGGGACGATTCGCCTTTTGCCAGAATTTCAAATAAATTTCTGAACGATGCGGAAACTCTGGCTTCATCCGCAAAGTTTTTGAACCATTGAAAATAATCCGGCTGCCGGGCTACTTCGGCATACGTCTGTTTAAAAAACGCAATGTCCCTGGCGTCAATCTTCTTCCAGACATCACCGGCTATAGCCATGATACGCGCCTTTTCGCATTCAGTCACCTGGTACTTGGAAAATTTAAGATTTCCGGAGAACCAGTAGTCTGCGGCAATCACTTTGAACTGACTGCACCCGTCAGTTTCAATGACCATTCGTTCGAAAACATTACTTTCCGGGTCCGGAGTTTCACTGAAGGCGGTACCGAATTTAAGTTCATAACGTTTCATTCCGCCAGCGGCGCCGGACAAGTCCTGGCGCGAAACCAGAGCACGGTATTTTACTTTACCGAGACTTTTCCGGTCAAGCACAAACCAGTCGAACCAGCCATAGGAGTCCACCGCGCTTTTACGGCAGACGTCAAAATCCTGCCGGTCGGCATTTTCCAGCCATCCTGCAGCGGCATCTATTCCGGAATCGTTGTACTTTGCCGTTATTTTCGGATTCAGCAACCCGTATGTCACCCAGCCGCAGATGCCGATGGCAATGAACACGGCAATGCCGTTTTTCAGAAAATTTATTCTCCTCTGATCCATAAATCAGCTCCTTCATGAATACGCCATATGCTGTTGCGGCCTGGTGATTAAGCGCCTGCCTCGGATTCTTCCGCATTGTTCAATTCTATCACCGCGGGCGTCTTAGTGCGAACCATCAAATAATAGTAAATTCCGAACATGACCAGGCCGAATGTGCTTACGCAAATGCCCAGGATGAACGCGGTTTTATAGTTGTGTGTTTGCTGAATCATGTAACCGGAAATGAAAACAGTCACGCCGACGCTCATGTTGCGCAGGAATGAATTGGATGACGTCATCGAACCGACAACGGAGGGATGGCAGGTTTTATAAACCAGGATATCCGCTCCGGTATAAAACGGCGAGGCGAAACAGGCAATAATCGAAAGCACAATCAGGCCATTCACTGAATTTACCTGCATGGAATAAACAAATCCGGTTACCTCCAGAATCCAGAAGATGACAATAATCTTATAGCTGCCGAGTTTGTCAATGGCCCAGCCGATCGGGTACGCCAGGCCCACCCCGATCAACGAACTCCATGACAGAGCGTTCGCACAGTCAGCCCGTTCGATCTCCAGAGCGTTTTTAGCATATAACCAGACCCAGGTGCCGTACATGCACATGAAAGAATGAATCGTGCCGACGCCAAGCATCATAATAATATTTCTTTTATCGCTCCAGCCGACTTTCAGCGCCGACCACGGCTTGAACCTTCCGGCAGCGGGATTGCTGATCGGCGGCTCCTTGATAAACGTCGCTGCGTAAGTGGTCAGACATATCATGACCGCCCCCAGTGTGTAGGGCAGCCATTCAGCCACATCGGCCAGTCTCACGCCATATCTTATTCCGAAAAAAGCAACCAGTCCGCAGGCGCCTGCATTGATCGCAACCATCCGGGCCAGCACGTCCTTGCGGACGCAGTCGATGTTTAACAGCGGAAACGTTGAAGCTTTGACATCCGTCGCCAGCATCTGCACAATAGTCAGGGCAATCAGCATCGGCACCCATACGAAAAACGGGAACAGCATGATGCTGAAGATAATAAACGGCACTGACATAAACAAAAACGGCAGACGGCGGCCCCATCTGGAGGTGCAATGATCGCTTTTCCACGAAAAGTACATGACCAGGAAGCTGACCACCCAGAGGTTGGTCGAACTAAGCAGTCCCAGTGTGCCTTCATTGACCCCCAGCTTATTCATCCGCAACAGCATCAGCGGCCCCAGGAAAGAGAAACTGACCGTCCAGCCGACGCTTGCCAGCATGATCAGCATCACGTTCTTCCACATTAACCTGGTGTTGGAATAATATTCCGCCAGTTCCGGGGACAGTTCCGGCATTGCGCCGTGAGCATTAACAGTTGTTGCCTGTGCCATTCTTCTTCATTTCCTTATATTATCCCGGCGAACCGCAGGCTGATCTTCGGCCGTGGTTCGCTGTTCTCTTCAGAATATCAGTCAGAGGGTCTCGGTTATCTCTATAATCATCCCGTATTTGAATGGGGGAATTGTCAATTCAACTTTTCCTTCAATCGTCTTGTAGCTGAGTTTTTCCTCGCAAGCCTTTGACTGGTCGAAGAGGTTTATTCCCGCAATCTTGTCCGCTGGTATATTTAACGTAATTTTTACATTTTCAGCGGGTTTGCCATTGTGGTTGAGCAGAAACAAATATCTTTGACTGGAATTGTTTTTGCAGAGCAGTGAGGTTTCCACCCCGTCGCAACCGGAATATTCAAAAAGTTTTCTCCCCGCAAAACATGAATCTATCAACTGTTTGAGAAAATCAACGCCGCCGTTATCCGGGCTTTCCGGCTTTTCGAGCGAGTCCGTGACTTTCCCTTTAAAAAGCGTCAGGTCGGAAGGCGCGATATAAATGCATTTTCCTTTGCCGAATTGATTCATCAGTACTGCCGGGGAATTATCCGGATAAACAGCGAGCGCGGTGCAGGAGGAAACCGGTTCCGGCTGCAATGAAAACAACTGCGGCAGTTTTTCCGGGAACTTGACGTCATAACCGCTATATTTCATTTTCATGCATTTTTCCTTCAGCCAGTCCGCCTGCCGCGTTGCCTGCTGTTTGAACAACTGCGCGGGGTTTCCGTCAAATGACAGTTTTTTCCCGGTCATTTGCGGCAGGAAGCTGTTTTGTACGAACGTGAGCGAGGTTTGCTGGCCCTTGCTGAAATCTTTAATGCCCATTATCTCCGCCATGCGCGGCAGGTGCAGCGGCTTTCCGTTTTCATCATAGAAAGAAGTTTCGCCGGTTACAATTACCGTGCCGCCGTCCGCAACGTATTTTTTGAAAGCCTCCGCCTCATAGCTGCTGATGCATTTTACGTCCGGCAGGATAACGACCGGGTATTTACGGAGTTTTTCCGGAAGCCCTTTGTCCTCATTGAAAGCCGCTGAGATGATGTCGGCGGGAACATGCAGCCAAGACAGCGCGTAATATGTCCATTCCATCTGGAAAGACGCGCCGTAAAGCCCGGTCATTTTGCTCCACGGCCCCCACATATCGTACATTCTGAAAGTGTTTTCTGAAAAGTAGATGCCAGCTTGAGACTGTGGCCGGGTATTTTTCCAGTATTTTTCACTTTTCTTTACAAAATCCATGCTTTCGCTTAATTTTTTTCCGTGCTCCGATTCCGGAGTGTAGATTTTGGGATTCATGACAAATGCGGAGATGCCCGTCGCCCCGTTCATCAGATATTCAAACGTCTGCCTGCTGACGTCATCCGGCTTGAGCGGCAGATACCCTTCATAAGGCCATCCTGAATGTTTAACTGCGTCATAAAACTGGATTACGCCCTCGATCCGCCTGCCGTCCGTCGCGTTCCGGAACCATTTTATCATCATTCCCGACCAGGGCAGCGGTCTTCTGAACGCCTGGAAATACGGGTCCATCGTCAAGTTGATATCTTCCGGCAGAATGGAATTCAGCAAATTAATATCAAATCCGACTGAAGAGCCCGATTCATAACCGGCGACGGACAGCGTGACCGTCATGGATTTTTCAGGATAGTTATTTTTGAACCCGGCGGCAATATTTTTGATTTTGTTCCAGTACAGCGTCTGCCGGAGATACTGGAGATTGCGCCATTCCGCCGCAGTCCCCAGGCTGCGGTTGGCAAAAGGCTGACGGTTGAAGTTTTTAAAATAGATTTCCTTGAGCTGCGTGTCTTTTTCTATATCCACGAAAACTTCATGCTTCCAGTCGCCGTAGCCGATCATCGGCTCGTCAATCTCAAATCCGTAAATATTCTTTAATTCATTTTCCCCTAATTCCGTATTTACCCATTTTTTTACAAAGCTGTCCATTTCCCGCGGACTGGTGTTCCACATATTGTTATAAGGAAGCCAGCCGCAAATCACTTTGATCCCCGCATCTTTGTAACATGCGGCAAGTCCTTTTTTGACCTCCTTGTAATTCATGTAGACCGAACCTATTTCGTTATCTTTACAGAATTTTATGCATGTGGGAGAATAGGCGTCAGAGGGCGAAACAAACACTCCTTTGATATCATTCTCCGACATGGCGGCATTGCCCGTTAAATACAATGCGGCGCCAAAAGCCAATGTGCTGAATATCCTTTTCATTACTCACCTTTCCCTGTGTTCAAATTGATTTCTTTTGTTAAAGTGCAATAACCGCTGGATTTGACTGTCAGTGATAATCTCCCGTCGCCGGACAAGCTGCTTTCAACATTATAGCTGATTCCGCCGCTGTTACTTTTTAAAGTAATGGATTTCTTTTCCCCCGGCTTCAGTTCAATTTTTTTATTCGAAGTTTCCTCTTTTTTGAGATACGGCCCGACGGCCTCTTTTAATTCATTCAAATACGCCGGCCAGTGAAACGGCTGGTCCCAGGGACCGAGAATCGGGTTGAGATAGCTCCAGATCAGGATGCCGTCAACATTGCATTTGAACGCTTCAGCAACCGCGATCTTGATATCGCCCGGTTTCAGCGGCCCCGAGTTATCGCCGGCGTCATACCCCTGAAGCCAGTAATAGCAGGTGATGTTTTTGGCTTTGGCTTTTCCCACGAAACTGTTCGCGATTCCGGGCGCTCCGACAGTGGTCGGAGAATGGCAGCCCACAGCCCAGTAAATTGCGGTCTGAATTCCGTTTAATTCCTCTAAATTCATTATTCCGTTCCAGAAATCCAGCCCGTAGTAAGGCGCGATGTCGGTCAGCGTCGTCACCTGGCAGCAGGTGTCGGGGAAATAATGCCGGAATGCTTTGAAAACATCGCGGATCATTTCAGTTACGGGCGGGCAGTAAAACGCGCTCATTTTACGCCATCTGTCTTCATCCCTGCTGTTCATATACATCGCCTTGGGGATTCCCTGCGGCCAGACTACCGGGATCGATTTTTCCTGGGCGGCGGCGCTGAGGGGTTCAGGCATCGTGCAGTTATATTCCTTCGTAAATTTCTGTTTGCAGGAATTGCAGTAGCAGAAATTCCCGACAATCCGCCCCGGTTCATTAATGATAATGCCGTCCAGCAGAATATGATTTTTGTCATACGCCTCCATCAGGGAATTCAGGCTGGAGATAAATGCCTTCCGGACCACGGGATTGTTGAAACAATATTTCTTCGACGCTTTCCCCTGCCAGTTAACTTCATAGATATCCTTGTTGTCGCCAAGGATTGTCTTGTCATATTCCAGCGCGCCCAGATTAATCAGCCAGAATACGATGAATCCGCTTTTATGCAGCAGGTCAACTTTATCTTTCACTTTAGCGATCGTTTCAGGATCGCTTTGAGCCGGCAGCGTGACGGAAACCGTGTTGATATTGCGGGCTTTCAAAGCTTTCGCGGTTTCAGGCGTAATCTGACCGAAACTGACCTGCATTCCGATCACCGGCTCCACCCATGCATTAACCGAGAAAGCAGCCTGCCTGCCTTTGGCATATTGAACATTGTCGCAGGACGCCCGGATTATTCCTTTTACAATCTTTTCCGCATGCGAGGATTCAGGCCCGGAAACCGCATCCGCTTTCGGTTCAGTTATTTTCCGGCCTGCATCCGTTTTGTCCGCTGATGCGCATACCGTGAAGGGGATTTCATTGCTTTCTTCGGCTCCGGTAGCCGTAACGCTGTTCAGTTTAATCATGCCGCTAAGCGGACTGCCGTTGCCGGCGATTCTGCCGGCGGCAATATACAATAGCGTTTTTCCCTGCCAGACCTTTGTGACCGGTCGGCCTTTCTGCCCGGATACTTCCAGTGTCAGACTGGTTTTGTCCGTATCCATATCCTGGTCAAACTGTATTTCGACAAGTTCCGGCGGCGCGGTCAGTTTGCCGTCCCTGGTATCGGCCGGATGGCAGGATGAAAAATTCAGGTCGCTGTCGCCCCATCGCAGACCGTTTGAAACCAGATCCCCCCCGGTATAATGGTCGTCGCGATAGTTCCACAAAATATTGTAACAGGGCAGCGGCGTGGCAAATGCCGTCAGTTCCGCATAATACGGGGCGTGCGGCACAACGGCGGCGTCAACTTTGAAATACAGCGAACCGTTCAGCCATAAGCCTTGATTTTCCTTTACCAGCGCCAGCGGCAGATTCGCCCTGGTTTTCTGGTAATCCTGGCCGCATTTCCATAATCTCAGTTCCAGCGCCGCGCTTTCGTCCGGGGTGACCATTTTAAACTTGGCGGGATCCTTGACTGCCGCCACCCGGAAAAAACTCAGTTGCGTCTGATCGGGAGTGAAAGTCTGCCCCAGAGTGCCTTCTGCAAAAACCTTCTTACTGTCATTGGAAACCCAATTACTCTGATCCGGGCAGTGAAAAACGACTTTCTTTACCGGATTAACGCCAAAAGACGCACTGGCGGCAATAAGGGATATTGCAGACAACAATAACAATTTCTTCATTTTTGAACCTTTTTGTAAGAGAAAGTGAAAACATGGACCTCGCAGACACCGGTATCCGGATCAGTAAAATTCACATAGATTTTATATATTGCCTCGTCCGTCGGATAGACCGGAATTTTGCCGTACAGCAGCAGTGTGTTCGCATTCCTCCAGAGTTTATTAATTTTTATTGTTCCGGCGGGCCCGGCAATAAATGCTTTAACGCTGCTCTTATCGAATTTCTTATTGAAGCATATTTCAACAAGTTCCGGGATATTGGATACAACAATACTGCCGGACTCGAACTTTAACGGCTGATATGTTTTGAAACGCAATGCGGAACCATTCCAGGCATTTCCGCCTTTATAGAAACTGCCATCCGCATAAGGCGCTCCCCCGTATTGATAACTGTAATAGTAACACGGGGCGGGCGTTTCCGGCGCGGACAGTTCGAAATAATATTTCTGTCCAGGCTCAAGCTCCTTATTCACTTCAAAAAACTTGTCGTGCTCAATGTCAAATGAGCCTTCATCGGAACAGGCGGCAGACGGCGCATCGCTTTTCGCCTTTTCCAAAGATTCCTTGACCGGCCAGAGTTTAAGCGCCAGCGGCGCCGGGCCTTTATACGGCGTAACCCCTGCGATCTTGACCTCCGGGCGAAAAATATAAATACTCAGAAAACTTATTTTGGCGGCTGAAGGAACAAATATCTGGCCGATTGATTCCTTGCTGTTAAGCCATTTCGGGTCATTGGTTTTTTCATTAAATTGATCCGGCACATGAGCCGTGACATCCACTCCTTCTCCCGCCGGCAGAGCGCAATTCAGGGCGAGACAACATAAACAAATCAGTAGATATTTCATTTTCACCCTTACCAGCTTTGAAGAACTACATTATTTACTATAAAATATTTTACCCCTAACGGTTTTGCCGTTGCTTTCCCTACATTTGAACCGTGTCCGTCCGCGAAAAAGGCATTCGCCTGTTGATTGTGGCGAAAATCAAAGAGATGCTGAGTGCTTATCCAGCCGTATAGATGATAGACCTGGGATGCGGCGGCAGTGGCGTCACTGGCCGAATCAGCAATTACTATTTGAGATGAGCTTTTTCCGGCGATATAGGGTATCCCGCCGGTGCTCTTGGTCTTCCACAGGTTCAGTTGATAGTTGGGCGTGTCATATGTCCACATTCCATATGTGTGACTGTAGTCGATGAACTTGAATGGACTAATAGTTGGGCATGCCAGACTGTTAGAAGATAACGGTACATATTTCAGATTCGCCAGCGATTGCCCCCAGGTTATTGCGCCGCAAACATTCGGCATCCAGCCCCGCCAGTCATTCGCATATATTGTCAGCGCCAGGCCGGACTGCTTAAGGTTGCTTAAGCATTTCGCAGTCTTGGCTTTTTCCCGCGCTTTGTTCAGCGCCGGCAGCAGCATTGAGGCGAGGATCGCGATGATCGCGATCACCACGAGGAGTTCGATGAGCGTGAAATTTTTTACTCTCTGCTCACTGCGAGGAGTCCAGGCCGGCCCGGAACGATGCTGCTCCGGGCATGAAGTACGATGGCGATTGGACAACGACGACCACTTTTTCATGATTATAACTCCTTTGTGTTAAGCGCTTTTGCGTGGCACTAATTCAACTGGACAAATAACATGTTCGACGTTCCGGTTTTCCGGTTCACTTATTTTCGCAATAATGATCCTTGCGGTTTGTTTAGCCAGTGACTCAAAGTCAACTCTGATCGTGGTAAGATCAATGCCCCACTGCGCCGCCAGTTCGATATCATCAAACCCGCAAATGCCCAGGTCTTCAGGCGTTGAAATCCCGCGTTCCCTTAATCCGCGCATCAAACCGATCGCACAGGAATCGCCGATGGCGAAAACCGCAGTTTGAGGTTCTATCAATGGAATAATATCATTTGCCGCCTTGCAGCCATCATTGAAAAAACCGTTTATAGGGTCATTCCCGTCTATATTGATAACCAGATCTTCCATAAACGGAATATGATTGTCATGAAGTGATTTTTTGTAGCCTTCATATCGGTCCATTATATCCTGGCGGTGAAAAATCTCTTTTACCGATAAAAAGATAATCTTGCGATAACCTTTCCCGATAAGATATTGCGTCATTGAATAACCGCCCTGAAAATAATTCGGGATTACGGTACTGACATTTGAAATTCTATTGCCGGAGGGGGCGTGACACATTAAAACCGTCGGAAAATTCTGATTTATAAGATGCTGGATTTCCGAGCAAAGAGCGTCGTCATTTTCCAGCACAGGCGCTATCACAAAACCATCAACCCCTTCTTTCAACTTTTTGACCCCGAGATTCTCCGTGTGAGGGTTCCCTTCGGTATTTACCAGAATTGCATGAAATCCCGCGAGATCCAGTTCCTGCTGTATCCTTTTTATGATTTTGCTGTAAAACGGGTTGTCGCAATGATACACAATCAAACCTATTTTTTTGTGCAGCGTCATCTTTTTCTCCGCCACATAAGTCCCTGAACCTCGCAGTTGATAGAGTAAACCTTCCTGAACCAGGGTCCGGATTGCCTTGCCGATTGTGATACGGGAAATATTGTAATGCTCGGCAAGCTGGCGCTCGGATAGAAACTTCTGCCGGCCATGACAATTGCGCATTATATGGTCGCGCAAACGCTCAATGACAGTTCCTGTCAGAGAGTTTTCGCCGCCTTTAGTTATTTCCGGTAACTTATTCATATCCAAAAGTGTCCTTCTTGTAAAACAAAGTGGTAATACCACTATTATACATCTGAGTTTTTGGAATGTCAATACCCCTTAATAAAAAATATTCCGGGAATAATTTAAACTATCGCTGCGGATGCTATATAACGCACTAAGTCTATTATTAATAATAACATACATCAATAGTTTCATGATCGCGGTTATGCAACTGTATCGAGATCGTGGCGATTGTGAAAATATTTTCGACGAATTTTAAAATCAATAGGGATGGGGAGGCTTTACTACCCAGTACCTCTGCCATGCGACTTTTTGACCAATTTTATGAGTTCTGGCTTGTGACTACAAATCCAATTCCAGGGAGACCGGACAATGATCCGAACCGGTTATGGCGGGATGGATCGCCGCGCCTTTGACTTTGGTCCATAGATCCGGCGTCACATAAAAATAATCCAGCCTCCAGCCGACATTCCTGGCTCTGGCGCCCGCCCACGGACTCCACCAGGAATAAGCGTTTTGCAACACGGGGTGCAGCTTGCGGAAGGTATCGATATAGCCGAAACTTTCAAACTTATCCATCCAGTCGCGCTCGATGCGCAAGAACCCGGATGTTTTTTCATTCTCTTTCGGACGGGCAATGTCAATTTCGTTATGGGCGGTATTCACATCGCCGCAGATAACCAGCGGGCGCCCTGCCTGCCTGCGTTTTTCGCAGTATTCCAAAGTTGCCTCATAAAACCTCAGCTTGTACTGCAGCCGTTCGTCATCTCTCTGTCCGTTGGGAAAATAAATATTGAGCAACGTAAAATGCTGATGTTCTGAAATCAGAATCCGGCCTTCACAGTCGAAACACGGATCGAGCCCGAATCCGGAAACCGTTTTTACCGGAGGGGTTTTGAAAAATGTGGCGACTCCACTATAGCCTTTGCGTTCGCCGGAGCACCATACGGAAGTATAACCGGGGATATTTTTCAGTTCATCGGAAAGCTGATCTTCTGAAGCCTTGGTTTCCTGGAGACAGAGAATATCCGGCGACATCTGAGCAACCAGTCCGGCAAAGCCTTTCTTTTCTACCGCGCGGATGCCGTTGACATTCCACGAATAGAGTTTCATTCCAGCTTGCCCTGGTCAATCCTGATTGTTTCCGACCAGACCGTGACATTATCCTGTACGCGAATCATGGACATTTCCCATACCAGGATATCTTTGCCCTGGATATTGCTGGTCAAACGGTAATCGCCGGCCCTTCCGGCGGGAGCGCTGTTGAACCGGGCAATGGCTGCGGATGATTTAAACACCTTGTCCGGATAGAAATTCAAGCTTTTATCCGTTGCTGCAAACTTTTGGACAATCGTGCTGTCTTTCGGGAGATTTTTCACCGCGAAAGTCGAAAGCGAGGTAATCAGGTAATTGACCGCCGCCGCCGAGCTGTAAGTATTTTTCATGTCTTCCTGTGAAACGATGTCCCCTTTCGGCGGAGTGCCGGGAGGAACGCTGTTGCAGCCAGTCAGTAAAAATGCTCCGCAGACAAATCCGATGAAAATAATTCCGATAAACTTCATAACGCTGAACTCCTGAAAAAATCTGAAAATTATAATTTAATATCCTGAATAAACTAAAGCATAAAACCCGAATCGTCAAGGTTCAATCCCGGATTGCCTTCCAAAAAGTTTTGAGGATTGCGCCGTTTCGGCGACGGCGAGTTTTTTGCAGGAACCCGTCTTGAAAAATAAAACTCCGGGAAAAGAATTCCTTTCCGGATTTGGTTTCCAGATAAAGCGTGATTATATTACGGCATGTTACAGCTTTTGGAATTATGGCACAAAGCCGCAAAAGGGTGGATTTTTTGCTTAACTTGCTGTATAATAATATATTAGAGTCCGCATTAACGGATTAATAATTAATGTCTTTGTTAGAAGTAGAAAAACTTTCCATTGAATTTAAAACCGATGGACGATGGTTACCGGTAGTCAGCGACGTATCTTTTAAAGTTGATCCCGGTGAAGTGCTGGCGCTGGTCGGCGAAAGCGGCTGCGGCAAAAGCGTGACCTGCATGTCTTTGACCAGGCTGCTGCCGCAGCATCAGGCCAGGTACGCTTCCGGCAGGGTAAACTTCATGCACCGCGGACAACCTTGTGACACGCTGAACATACCGGTGAAACAGCTCCGGGAAATACGCGGCGCCGGAATCGCCTATATTTTTCAGGAGCCGTCAGTATCGCTGAATCCCGTCTTCCGGATCGGGGACCAGATTGCAGAAGCGATCTGCCTTCATCAGCCGGCAGAGGAAAATGTCCGGGAAGTGGTGATGGAATTATTGCGGCGTGTCGGCATTTCCGACCCGGAGCGCCGGATCAGATGCTATCCGCATGAAATGAGCGGCGGCATGCAGCAGCGGGTGATGATTGCCATGGCGCTGGCCAGCAATCCGGAACTGCTGGTGGCGGATGAACCGACTACCGCGCTTGACGTTACGATCCAGGCGCAGATACTTGAACTGCTGGGTGAAATCAGGAAACAGCGGAATATGGCGATAATACTGGTAACACATAATCTTGGAATTGTCGCGGAACTGGCGAGCCGGGTGGCGGTTATGTATGCCGGGCACATGGTTGAATCGGCGGCTACCGGAACCTTGATGAGCAAACCGGCACATCCCTATACACGGGCCCTGCTGGCCGCCGTGCCGAAACTTAAGTCCCGCACGGAGCGTTTGACGACGATTCCGGGCATGGTTCCGACGCCGGCAAATTATCCGGAAGGCTGCCGGTTTTACGGACGATGCGTTGTTGCCGCCGCGAAAACGGCGAAAGAGCAGGAACTTTGCGCAAATACCGTGCCGGAGTGGGAGAATATCGGCGAAAACCATTACTGCCGCTGCTGGTATAAAAACAATAAGGATGCCGCCGATGAATAAATCACTGATTCCACTGCTGATTGTTCTGGCCACAGTTGTTCTGATGACTGTGGTCATTATCAATACCCGCACCATCAAACAGACAGAGCGGGGAGTGGTAAGCAGTTTAATCACAGATGAGTCGGATATCAAGCTCAGCCCGTATAACAATATAGAAAAAGTCGCCCCGCATACCCGCCCGGCCAAAAAACAGCAATATCAGGAAAAAGCCGAAATTCAAAAAATGCTGAAACAGGCCTACGCCGAGGTGGATGCCGGCAATACCGCCGCCGCCGAGAATAAAGCCAGAAATGTGCTGGTCTTCGAACCGGATAACTATAATGCAATGTCGCTGCTTGGAAAGATCCTTTATTCCGAGCAGAAATACGACCTTGCCGAAGCGACATTCCGCCGTCTGGCGGAATTGAACAAGAACGATCCGTCGGTTTACAACAACCTCGGGCAGGCGCTGGCCAAACAAAATAAATTTGATGAAGCGATAAAAGAGATGAGCATGGCCGCGACACTTGATCCGGAATCGCCGTTTATCGCACTCAACCTTTCCGGCATGTACTCGGCAAAAGGCGATAAAGAAAAATCCATAAAACTTTTCCGGAAAGCCTCTGAAACTTTGGGCGAACAGATTATACCGATTTCATACGATCCGACATTAAACAACATCCGGAACGAACCTGAATTCAAACAAATTGTCAAAGAAGCCAGGACTTTGAAAATTACTCCCGGAGAAAAAACCGTCACTCCTGGAAAAAACGCGCAGACTTCCCAACTCCAACTCTACTCCAATTCACCGCAATGAGCAAAATCAGAGTCCTTCCGGAAAGCATCAGCAATAGAATCGCCGCCGGCGAAGTCATCGAACGCCCGGCTTCCGTCGTCAAAGAGCTCGTTGAAAACGCCATAGACGCCGGCGCGGAGAAAATCTGTGTTGAGATAGAAAAGGCCGGAGTCCGGCTGATTCGTGTTACCGACGACGGTTCCGGGATGGACGCAGATGACGCTTTGTTATGCCTGGAGCCGCATGCCACCAGTAAAATCTCCCAGGAAAGAGATATTGAACGCATTGTCACTCTCGGTTTCCGCGGTGAAGCGCTGCCCAGCATCGCGTCGGTATCCCGTTTTTCGCTGAAGACCCGTCAGCGCAGCGCGCTGGAAGGTAATGAGGTAATTGTTCAGGGCGGCAAATTTATCAAATCCGCGCCGGTCGGCTGTGCGCCGGGCACAGAAATGACGGTGAAAGATCTTTTTTTCAATACTCCCGCCAGAAAAAAATTTCTCAAGACGGAAGCCACTGAAGAAAAGCACATTGAAGAAATGCTTTACATGCTGGCGCTGCCATATCCGCAAATCACGTTTGAACTGTTTATTGACGGCAAATGTATTTTTTCATCGCCGGCCCACGACACGCTGCTGCCACGGCTGAAAACCTTTTTCGGGAAGGCGTTTGTTGACGGCATACTGCCGGTCGGCTATTCGTCGGAGGACGTCAAAATCACCGGTTTCATCGCCATGCACGGCTTAAACCGGAATACCCGCCGGGAACAGCGGACATTTGTCAACGGCCGCGGGGTTGAATCCGTCACGCTGTATCAGGGCATTCGCGAAGGCTACGGCAGTCTGGTGGAAAAAGGACGCTTCCCGCCGGTGGTGCTGTTTATTTCCCTGGATCCGGGACTGGTTGATGTCAATGTTCATCCCGCCAAACGGGAAGTGCGTTTCAGGAACGAACGTAAACTGGCATTCGATCTTGCCGAAGCTGTCCGCACCGCGCTGCGGCTGACTCCGGCACCGTCAATTACCGTTGATCCGTCAGTCTCGCTTAAATCCATGCTGGACGGGGCGGATGTCAGTTACGAAATCAGACAGGCGGAACATCCGACGCTTGATTTTAAGGAAGATGGTTTTACAGAAAATATTCAGCATAAAGGATTTCCGTCAGTCCGCATACCGCGCATGAATCCTGCCGGAGGACAACAGCCGGAGAGAAATGACGGCGAAATGACGGAAGTTACGGTTAATGCCGGATTGTTTGAAGAACAGGAAATTCCTGTCCGGGATTCAGCTTCAGGTCCGGAACTGCCGGGCAGCGGCCCGCTGAAGATCATCGGCATTCTGGACAATACCTACATTCTGGCGTCAGGCTCCACCGGGCTGATTATCATCGACCAGCATGCCGCGCATGAACGGGTAATGTTTGAAAAACTTTTAAAAGGCGCGTCGCCGGACAGCCCGGCGCAAAAACTGCTGCTGCCGATAAATCTGGAATTGTCGCGCGCGGAAGCGGCGTTTATCAACAAAAATGCCGAAGCGCTCAGACTGCTGGGATTTGAAATAGATCCTTTAAGCAGCAATACCGTCATGATCAGCGCGATACCGTCGTCAATCCGTCAGGAGAATATCGGCGGACTGCTGCATGATATTGTCTCCGATCTTACCGAAAACGGCGCTTCCAGCCCCAAAGCCAACCTGGAAGCCCTGGCGCGGTCGGCCTGCGTGGCGGCGGTGAAATCACATGACCGCCTGACTTCCGGCGAAGCATTAAGCCTGCTCCACCAGATGGCCCGGTGCGAACTTCCGTTCTCCTGTCCTCACGGCAGACCGACCATCATCAACATTTCCATCCGCGAACTGGAAAAGCGTTTCGGCAGAAAATAAAACTAATCACTTGCGTTGAGGAATCACCGCCCGGAAAGGATTATTCGAGCTCACGCCGGGCCGCGGAGGAGTTGCGGCTGCCGTCACGGTGAATGTTCAGCCAGCGGCGATGCACCCACATCCATTGCTCGGGTTGTTCGGCAATGAGCTTCTCCAATGCGGTGGTATACATTTGCGTGACGGTTTTAATATCATTTCCCTTGTCTCCAGTCGGCGTATAACGGATCAGTTCGCCGAGGACAAATTCGAAATTAAAATTATTGTCCCGTCGTCGGGTAACTACCGGCATGACCGGAACGCCGGTCTTCAAGTGCAGCAAAGCTGGAGAGGAATGAGTGCGGCACGGCTGGCCGAAAAAAACCGTCTCCACGCCTTCGGACGAACCGGCGTGCTGATCGGCCAGAATCGCGATGGTCTTGCCGTCTTTTAATGCCCTTAGCAACCCTTTGATGCCGCCTTCCTTGGGAATGCTCTGGTGCAGACCGGATTCGCGGTTGCGGAGAATATATCTGCCTATCAGCGGATTGTTGAACGGGCGCATGATTGATACCATCGGGTTGCCGGTTTTTTCAGCGTAGGCAGTGCCGGCGACTTCCCAGTTGCCGTAATGGGCGGTAATGATAATCACGTTGATCCTCTTCCCGTCTTTGCCAAACACCTCGAGCATTGTATCCCGGCAGCCGGCGAGACCGACTTTCTCCGGCGAGTAAAGTTGATTCATTTTGATAATCTCAACCAGTAACTGGGAAAAATTATTGTAGACCTGACGTGCGGTTTTCACCGCCTCCTGTTCATCGGCGGTGATTCCGGCGTGCAGGATATGCCTGATTGTGCGAATCCGGTGTTTTTTGTCTAAGGCAAACATTAATTTGAAGAGAATGCGGCTCAAGCCGGATGCAGCTTTAAGCGGAAGCGCCCGGATAAAGACATAAAGAAACCAGAATGGAATGAATTCCAGCCAGATTCTGAAATCGTTTTTCTTCCTTTTACGTCTATTTTCTTTCGGCTCTGCCGTTACTGAAATCGGCGGCATTTGCAGTAATTCCCTCGCTAAAACTCAATAACACACGGTAAGACCGTGCTATCCTAAACCCCTGTAATTCACTCCCCGGCCCGAGTCACTAATGCCACTATATCAGGACATAGCAATAATATTATTATTCTCGTGAATATTTCAATATCATGTTTGTCATGAATACTCAATTTCCCCGCAAAAAAAACTCCGGTATAATTTTTATCTCCCCGCTTGAATGAAAAAACATCGCAAAATCAAAAAAATGAATATTCTCCGATTTTCTGCTTCAATATTACATCCCGTGATGTATATTAAGGTTAAGAAGAATTTGAAACGGAGCTGAAAATGGCTGGAAAATATCAGTATCACAAACATGAAGACTTGTCTAAGCGGCTGATCTGCCCGAGATGTGCCGAATCTTTGACCTATGCGGATATAGAAATATTTCCGGCATGCCCGTATTGTGATTGCCGGTTTGAAAGAAACTTTGAACTGGAAGATTTCATTCTGCAGCCGCTGGTGGACCGCTGGGCTAATCAATATACGCCGGTGACCGGGCGCAACCGCAACATCCGGGGCAGAGACTCCATCTGACGTCACGGCTGCACGTTAAACAAAAAACTAAGATATTTCTCACACAAACCATAAGATTAATCGAAAATTTTTTTATTTTTATTTTTTTATGGCTTGAATCCCTGTCTACCCCTGCTAATTTAAAAGCTCCATGTGTCTTTACATATCTACTTCCACACCGCTATGGGAGATACAGG